>Ga0308007_10000050_pt1 | contig 45781 bp, 80 predicted proteins | sample Neamet71_FD_203152 | JGI IMG/M metagenome (GOLD analysis project Ga0308007, IMG submission 203152) | Marine microbial communities from water near the shore, Antarctic Ocean - #71 | ecosystem: Environmental > Aquatic > Marine > Unclassified | place: Southern Ocean | collected 2014-06-07
GGTTTACCTTCTTCATGTCCAAAATGATTTAGTATTCCTATTCCTGCGTATCCTAGCAGTATAGTAATTGGTGAAAAAATTATTATTGGCCATATTAAATACTTACCATATCGTTGAAAGAATTTAATTCTTTTATTTTTCATCATATCTCTTATTAATGATAAAGGCACAGGTTTATTCCATTGTGATAAAAGAACGTTCCAAGCTCCTTGATATTTAGAAGAATGCGGATCATTAGATGTATCAGAATATTTGTGATGTAATCTGTGTATTCCAATCCAGCCTAATGGTTTATATACACCAATACATAATGCACAAGTCAAAGACAACCATTCAAACCATGCTGATCTTTTTCCTTTGTTGTGCGCCCAATAACGATGCAGCCCTAGAGTTGCACCAATAGTTGCTAATATAAAATATATAATGTAAATATAAACAAAAATCATTAAGATACTTGTATTGCTACGTAAATTAACATACCAAGAATACTAAGATTAATTAACATATTAACATAGTGTGGATTCGGTGTCATAATTTTCTTCCTTTCAATATTGCGAGTCATTAAATCTGTGTGTTCTATTACTTTGTGCCACATGTTTTTATCTCCTATACGGGTTGTGGAGGTAACAATAATTCTTTGTATTCTCTAAGAACACCGACCATTATTGCCATATCTGCTCTATAGTTATGTGCTATATTAAGCAATTCTTTCTCAGTGGTTGCTGAACTAACAGCCGCAACCATAAGATTCTCACAAACAGTCTTTTCGATCTTTTCTAGTTTTTCAATATTATCATAAAACATTCTTATCTCCTATATGGGTTGTGGAGGTAACAATTCCTCCACGCGGATGTGTTAAGTCATCACACTTTTTAATAGACTATTTTAGTTCTCTCGTGCTTCCAGCCCGCCTATCATGTGGGTACTATACGTACTTACTTCGAATCTGCCTTATCATTCTTGACAGCCAACCCACGTCGCCACATTCCGTAGAATGTACACGCGAATCCTAGTTTTATGTAAGAGATGTTGCAACATACACTTACCTAGGAAATCTGTGGAGGATTCTGTTTCCACGCTCCTCCGGGCGCATAAGAATTAAGCTGCTATAGCTAACTCTTGAGATACATAATTGTCATTTACAATTATAGTTTGCGTTCGCGATAACCGTGCTTACATCCGGATAACTCCAATTCACTATTTCATATCTGTCGATCCTATTTCAACCCCATAAATTTTGGTGGAGTTGCCGGGTACCGCCCCCGGGTCCAGAATATCTTTCGTTCCTTTTCATTGTTATATAGTATATATTATACCATACTTTTAAGCAAATGTACACCTTTTTTTTACCTTTTTTTTACCTTTTTATTATAAATAGTTATGAAAAAGAGGAGTTACACACTATGCCTATAATGGAAATAATGGCTGGTATTGCATTAGTAAAATCTAGTGTAGATTTTATTAAATCAAATATTGATACATGTAAAGACATAGGTGAAATTGGTAGTGCAATTGATGGTTTATTAAGAGGACACCAAGAAGTCAATAAAAAAAGTGGTAAAAGAGGTCTAGGTGTTAGAGAACAGTTTGACACGAGCCACATTGCAAGCGAGACTATTGACGCAAAGATTGCTGCCGAAAAGCTGCAAGAAGTTTCAATGATGATAAACATGAGATTTGGTCCAGATACCTGGAAAGAGATTCTAGAAGAACGAGCAAGACGAATCCAAGAACAAAAAGAGCACGAAAGACAGTTACGAATAAAAAAAGCAAAAGAACATAAAGAAACTATGGATGCTTTAAAAATGATTGGTTTAGTTGCACTTGCTATAGTAGCAATTATTGGTATATTGGTTGGTTCAATTTACTATTCCAGGTTACCAGTATAATATGAAATCAAGCGATTACGCATTATTATACATTGTTTTTATATCAATTATATTAGCAAGTGTAGGTATCATGATGGAAAATGCTCATGCTGGTGCTAAACAAATTGGAAAGAAAAAAGACTACACTCGTCAACAGAAGATACGAAAAGGCGATATAATCCTACCAAGAATGGTTACATGCAGACTTAAGAAGCGTGTTAAAACTAAATCTGGTGAAGAAGTTTGTATATACCAAGGGCAAAATAAAACATACGAAATGGCAATTGAAAACAGATGTCCACGACAGTATAAATGTAAATATAATCCTTACGGTTCTGTACCAAATATTGGAAGCGTTATAGATAGTTTAAATGAAGCAGTAAAATAGGAGAGATAATATGTTAGGTGAATCTAATGTTGGAGAAGAAAGAGAATGTAGTTATTGTGGACACAAATGCCATTGTTATTCTAGTGGCTGTCCTGAATGTATGAACGATATATGCCAAAAATGTGACTGTGGAAAAGATGATATTTAAACATGAAAATATGAAACTAGATCTAACAACTGCATCTAAAGGGAAATTATATAAAGATGGCAAACTCATTTTTATAGGTGACGGATATAGAGCAATTACAACAATGGTCAGTCAGTCACAAGATCCTGAACCTGTAAAATATAAGTTTAATGCGCAATTAACTATGAGAGAGAAAACTAAGTTCTCTAAAGCTGCTGACATTGAAACTTTACGAAAACAAGCAATGGCTAGTTTTTCTCAACAAGAACTCGTTAAACATTCAAAGAAGAAATAAAGATGAGTCATGCTTTTCTACTTATGGTATATTTAGGTTCTCGTATAGAAAGTCAAGACATGTATTTTGCTGACATTAATCAATGTAAGTACTTTGCTGAAAGATTAAATAATCAACCAGGTGTTCCTAATAAGACAGCAAGAGAAGATGCGCCTAAGTTCCTATCATATACAGCGATATGCGTACCTAAGCGCATCAACGAAAAAACTAAAGTTTATTAAGCTATACGCAGTTGCAAACGATAGTTCAGTATCTTATGAACTAAAGCGCGTCTACGAGCTCGAACAAACATCTTCCATTGAAATGGTCTGTATGTGTAAGTCATGAGTCACCCTCCCCTAGTTATTGGTTAGAGTGCGTTCCTTCAGCGATTGCTTACTTCCGCCCTTACGGGTGAACGTTATAACATTATTTATATAAATTTTACTTTACAATTTTAATAATGTAGCTATCAGGTTTGTTTTCTTCCCTATAATCATGATGAGTAACATTGTATTTACTGATAGACTGAATAAGAGCATTCCATTTTTCTATTGTAAAATCGTCATTCTTTGTTATTTGATCAGCAACAAAGACTGCTTGCATTCCATCATCATCTAAATTCCACACATCTTCAATATAATAATTGTTCGTGAACTCAATAAGATTTTCAAAAGTTAAACGTTGACTTTCTGGTGTATGCTGTCCGTCATCAATAATAAAATCAAATTGAATACCTAAATCTTTAAAATATTGTTTGCATTCAGCACTAGTGCTATCTAATTTAGCATAATTAACATAAGGATTTCTAAGCACCGATATAGCACCTGGATGCTTTCTTTCAAATGTATCAATTGCATAAATCGTAGCATCAGGGAAATACTCTAACCACGCTCTTATGCTTTCACCATGAAGTATTCCTACTTCTAAAATATTAAGTTTATTTTGTCGTATTGGCTTAAAATCTGATTCATATAACTTGCTGTAAGAATGATGTTGTTTAGTAGTCTTAAACTTTTTAAATAAATCTTGTAACATTAATCAGTATCGTACTTGTATTCTTTATTTGTATCAATATCAGCAAATTTATCATATTGTTCAATATCATGCACATGTAACATCATAACTGCATAATGTAATACTTTCATAACATCTTTTCTAGCATCATCTGTATTACCTTTTTTACCATATCTTTGAGCGTATTTCATAATATTACCAATACAAAATCCAGCACCATGTCCGCCATCTATAATGAATTCAGTTGCTTGAAACTGTTCTCTAGAATAATGACCTTTATAAGTTTTATCAATAACATCCATTAACTCTTCAACATACACGTTTTCATTGAACTTATAAGATATAGTTGGTTTTTTGTGCGCCTCATGAACAACCACAGATTTTAAATCATCATCACTTAGTCTTATTTTCTGCATTAGTTTTTCTCTTAACTCTTTCACTATCGTTGTCCTTTACTATTTGTTTTGCGTTATTAATCCAGTCAATGACTGCTTGATTATTTTCGTGTAGTTCACCTGGTTTTATTTTATTGCCGTGTTGCTTAACAATAAATTTAGCTGTGTCTAATTCAGAATCAGTTGTCATTTATTTTTCCCATCTATAGAATATATGTTTACCAATAGTGACAGTTTGTGTTTTCTTTTCTGCCCATGATGGATACACATAATCTGCATGATAGTGAGTAGCACCTCTAGTAAAATCAAATACTAATATTGAATTATATCCATAATATATTTTGGCTGCAATTCCTATAATGTATTCATACAAGTCTTTATCTTGTGATGGTATTATATCTTTCTTACCATCACAGTACCAACTAAATTGACATCTGTTTTTTAAAGGATGCCATTTACCATGAGTTTCTAACCACCATTTAGAATGTTGCGCTTGATACACTACAGAACATACTGTGTTTGGATATCTCTTATCTAGAACTCTGTTCATAGTAACGTATCCTACGGCAATCATACCTTGAATAGATTGATTACGAGCTTCCCAGTACATGTTTTTAGCCATGCATGCAACCTCTTGATTTTTTAGAGAGTTTGCATGTACAGGAGTGCAATAAGTTAACACTAACATTCCAAATATGCCTAGTGCTAAACCTTTAATCGTATTAGCGTATGGCTGCATTACGCATGCCACATGTTAGTTACGTCCTCAGCAGCTTGTTCAGCATCTATAAAGTTATAGTAGTATGATCTTACACTTTCAACTCTAGACAATGCTTCTGTTAGTACATTAGAATCTTCAATAATATCTACTGCTTGCTCGTTAAAGTCTTCTACTGAATCCATGAAATAAGTGTTTGTATTTGACATATTATATTCTCCGCTTTTTTGATTTTAATATATATATTATACCATACTTTTTAACGAATGTACACTAAAAAATGCACTTATTTTAAAGTTTGTTGTGAACATGTTAACTAGTCCATTTTAGTTTTAGAGTCATACGTTACAATATGTACATTATCTGCTACTTTGACTTTAAGTGCGTTATGAACGTGATGTAATACGAATTTAGTGTTAGGGAATTCTTTAAACATATTTTCCCACACTGGTCTCCAATTGTTAGCCAGTCTGTGGCTGTTCATATTGCCTCTATCAGAATTAAGATAAAAATCAGAACAACTTCTTAAGTTAAAATCAAAAAGTGAATCGAATCCATATAAATGTACTTCATCTGCTTTAATTTTCTTTGATGCATAATGTACAGCCATATGACCGCAATTAAAATCTGTGTAGTTTGATACGTATTTTGGAAGTTCAGTATAGAATTCTTTTACTTGATGTGAATGTTTTACGTAAAAAGTAGGTTGTTGATCCATCCAAATCTTAGGTCTCATGCCTAAAATCCAATCACCAGGAATAGTTAATGATCCTTCATGCAAAGCTCTCATCATTTTAAAATCTACCATGATAGTACCATATGCGCCAGGAACTGGCCATGGTGGAATATTGCATGTTAATTTCATTCCAACTCTTTGCTCTTTAAAATACAAACTGGATTGATCACCATTTCCTATAATGTGAACTACTTTACTCATAACATACTCCTAATTTTAGCTTTACCTTTTGCACCAGTCCAATGCATAATTCTAGTTTTCCCCACATATCCATCATTCTCTACCTGTAATCTTAACACATTGTATTCGTTAGGCAAATCGGTTATTGCACCAATTTTAGTAATAGGAGTTAATAGTTTATCCAAAACTTCCTGATCACCTGCTTGATCTTTATTCTTTTTAATTGCTTCTACCCATCTACTTAATATTATAGGTTTATCTATAAATCCTACAACTCCTGAATTATGCCAAAGGTGTCCACGTCTTGTAGTCCACGGTTTATCTTCAACCATTGCCAGTTTATTAGGTTCTATTAGATCAAATATGCCATCGATATTATCTTTTACTTCACAATCAGTATCTAACCACACTGTCTTTTTAGCTGGACATTTATACATTGACAATGGTTTCTTAAACCAACCAGACTCATCAACTTTTGACAAATCTAGCACAGCGTGAACATTCTCACGCACAATCTTTAAACTTAACTCGCTAATACCAAAGTTAGCAAAGACTATTGGAACTTTAGTATGTTTTTTTAAATTCTTTAAAAACCATGGTAAAATCCACTCATGGCTTTTATCGCATCCAGTTAAGAATGCTTTATTATATAATTTCATAGGTTTCGCCATAATTATGTTTTGCGTAGCATCCTTGTTTTTGTTGTATTGTAGTAAAACTGTCTCTGGCTTCTGCTGGCCATGGATAGTATTCACCTAGTGTAAACTTACTTGAATGAATGTATATGTCTGTTGGACCTGCAGAAAACGCACATTCATCGATTAGTTGTTGTGCGCCTTTTGGTGTTAATCTATATGCGTGTGCACCTGGAAAGTATGGTTTTGATACTAATGAACCATAACCTATGAATGACGGTGTATTAAATTTACCGTATGATGGTTTACCTAAGTTTAGGATATCAAACATCATCATTTGTGGAATGTCTCCTACTAGCACTGCGTCATGTTCAAATATAACTATAGGCTCTTTAGATCTGACACACTTTTTCCATAAACTATGATGACTTAAAAAACCTGCTATACAATTTTCTGGTCTACTATATATTTCATTAAATGCTGCAGAAGGATATTTAAGTTTCTTTAACTCTTCATATACATCACAGTTTTGTGGAGTATATGCTTTATGTTTGTTTATTTTATAACCAAATACTAAACCACTCTTTACACATCTATCAGCAACTTGCACTGATCTTTCATTTTCCATTATTGTTATTACATACATTTTCATAGTGTTGTTGTTGACCTCAATCCTTGTATTCTTGTGTAGAAATTACGTGTTACTCCAAGCTTAGGAACTAATTGATAACACATTAACGCGTCGTTTGGCCACATACCGTATTCTTGTGTCAAATTAACCATTTGTTCTGCGCCAGCTGGTTTTATTACATATGCCGAATTGCCAGCTAATCCTTGTGGAATATTGTATTCGTCAATCCTTGGAACTTGTTGAAAGAAATCAATTTTTTCTAAGATTTTATCATGATATATTTTAGATTTTCTAGTAGCCATCGATGGATCGTTTATTCCTATGATATCGAAATTAGATTTCTCAAATGTGCTGTCTGCTGGTAATCTTTTTATTAACCTTGAATCGTGTTCAAGAATTAATATAGTTTCATTAAGATTTTGGCATTTTCGCCACAAATACCAATGACTTAAAAAACATGACATACGCTTTCTTTTATCTGTAGTTTGATATGCAGACTTCAACATACCACTTTTCATATCTAAGTGTTGGCCTTCCCATGGATAATTCCAAACTAATCCATTACCACCACAGTATCCTTCTACTTTATTAAGTTCAATTGCTTCATGCATTTCAATACCGTCTTCATAACCGTATTTCTCATAGCTTTCTTTAAGTTCATTAAATCCAGACATTGATATTTTATTATCTGGTACAACTATTGCAAATGCTTTCATTTCTTTACCTCTACGCCGTCACTGGTTTCGATATAGTATTTTCCAATACAATATCTTCTTAAATATTGATATCTAGATGTTTCGTTGTCTATTATAAAATTAAATCTAGGTTTATTCCATGTATTTATCATAACATCATTAATACTTTTTTGATCGTTTATATCGCACCTTGACCAGAATATTCTTTTCTCTTCCAGGTATTTGTATTTATTAGGTTGTAAATTGTTGAATTCGTCGATACAATAGATATTCGAATAAGACAAATATTTGTGCCAGACTGATATACTCGTACCAATTCCAATTTGTAATATGTTTAAAGGTTTATTGCGATGTTCAAATAATTCTTTTTCATAGAACAAAGCATGCTTTTGTCGGTTTGACTTATACCTTTGCATTAACGTAGAGAGCATGTTATCGCCAGAATTTTTCTATGACAGCACCACCATATACTCCATGATGGTCGTCTGCATTACTTAACATTTGATACCAACCATATTCAGCAGGCCACAGTTTCTTTTCTTCATGATATTGTAAAACTTTTTCGCAATCATATAGTTTCCTAGGATGAAATATCATATTGTCATTAAGCCAATAACACCAATCTCTACTCCACATTTGATCAGTATTATCATCACAATAAACATGATCAATATCTTTAAATATATCAAGCTTTGCATGTCTACCACCACGAATAGCAAATCCTACAGCCATATTGCCATCATACGATTGTTCTAGGTATTTAGTAAAATCTAATTTTGTAGACACTACACTATCCCATCTTAATCTTATAATCATATCATATTCTTGAGGTATGTTAGGTAATTGATAGGCGTGTGCAATAAGTTGTTTAGTTGCATTCATTAATTTTTTTCGTTGAGCTAAAAAAAATGCAGGACCATCTTGGTTTATGAATGCTTGCTTATATAATTTATATTTTGGATGAGGATTATCAGTTACACAATCTTTCCAAGAATTGTAATGTAGGGTAGGCTCGTCATAATATTCAGCGCCGTATTGTTCGCTGTAATCATTTTTATGTTCTTTCCACGACGCAGTAAATATATCTGCTTTATCGCCAAAGGCTTCTTTTATTCTACCAATATTATGCTTTACGTTACCTCTGGCAATGCCAGAAATGCAAACTGCTATTTTCATTATAAATCCTCAAGTTTATCCCAATATTCACTATTTTTTAAATTGTTTAATTCTTCTGGAGTTCCCATACCTATCATTTTCTTTACACGAAACACTCCAACATTTTCTTCTAAATAGTTATATGTAGGCGCTAAGTAAAATTCATCATTAGTTCTATCATTGGCATCCATTTGTTTTTCATGCGCTTTAATCCATTTAACTTCATCACCAAAATAATAAACACCAACTGTAGCAAGATTACTAATTATTTCTTTTTCTCTAAGTTGAAGTAAATTATCATAAGCATCAACATCACAATAACTGTGAATTGGATTAATATGACTAGGATCTGTTATAAAAACTGGTATGAGTCCACCAGGATATAAACTGAGTTCAATCATTTTATAAAACTTTTTAGAATCCCAATCCATAAGTTGATCACAGTTTGCAACTATCATAGCTTCGCCACCAAACATAGAAGTTGCTAATCTTACAGTAGATGCAGCTCCTTCTGTGGGGCCTGGAGACACTAATATATTAGCATCTTTATAATGTTCTTTTATTCTTTTATCAATATCGTAATTATCAACATGATCTTGTCTTACAATGCAAGTTAATTGTACGTTTCCATTAAGATGTAGATTATCCACTACACGCTTAAACATTGGCTTTCCTTTAATATCAATTAAAGGTTTTGGTAAATCATATCCATCATCAAAAAATCTTTGGCCGTTTCCAGCCATAGGTAGTATCACTTTCATTATAACATCGCCTCACTCATTTCTTTCACTTTATGGTACAAAGTGTTACCTTTAGTACCGTCACCTGTATGTAACCAGCCACCGACTGATCCCATCCAATTATTTCCAATTCGTTCTTTAATTTCTCTTGCAAGTACAGGATTCATACCACAACTTAATGACGGTATAACATTATACTTAGCACAGATCTTAATTGCTTCAAGTGTTTCTGTTTCACTTTCGCCTTCCGGATAATATCCGCCTAGCATACCAACATGCATACTATCAATGCCTGCCATGCAGCCAAGTTTTACTAGAACTGGCCAAGATAACGAATACCTATTACCTGGATCAGTTAAAATACGTATACCTGATCTTTGATAGTGTGTTGCTAAATTGTATTTTCTTGCAGTTGTATAAGCACCTAAACCTGACCAAAAATTAATGTGTACTCCACCGACCGAAGCTTCACTGTTACTACCCATCTTTACTGCAGCACAGTTATCTACTAATTCTAAAGGATCTGCATTAATGCAATATGCATAAAAGCCTTTCCAACCAGATATTTGTTTTAAGTGCTCAATGGCTTCAACTCTTGTTTCCAAAGGTAAATAAGAATTATTTGCCATAATCTCATCTTCTTTAATAAAGTCAGCGCCACCGTATATCATGTCTTTAACTAAAGATAATAGTTGTTCTTTATTTAGACCAGACTTAGGTTTAACAATAGCACCAAATAATGGTCTTTTTTCTGCACCTAATCTTTTCTTCCATCCACTCATACCTAAAACAGGTGGTGTATGTTTAATTGGAACTTTTATATCTATTACTCTGCATTTGTCAATACCTAAAATATCGGTATGACCGCCCATTATAATGCACATCAATTGATTAATATTTGGCCAATCAAATGCACCAAGAGGAAACTCTATAGTAACAATATTTTTCTTTACACTTACAACCTGCGCTATATATTCTTTTACGTTTGTAGCATTTTCTATTTCAGATCTAATGTTAGGATTTCCTATGCTCTGACCAATAGCAATTTCATGAGCTATTTTTGGAATATCAGGACCGTCTACTTCGTAAGTAACTGTGTATCTTTTCATACTCGAATCTCGAATTGTGTTTGCCCATGTCTAAATATGTGCTTGGTTAAGTTATTATTATTTATAAATGTATCTACTGCCTTTGTTACACCAGGCTTATGATATATAGATTCGTCGTCATCATCTTTTTTTGGCCAACCATAATCATCACCTAATATTTTTCCACCAGGTTTAACTATTTTCATTGCATTATTTAAATCTTTTAAACAACCTTCGTATGAATGATCGCCATCAACGTAAATCCAATCTAATTTTTCACCATCAAATTGCTCAAACCATTTGTCTGATGTTGTACGGCATATTACAGTTTCTTTAATGCTTTCAAATCTAGATTTTATTTCTTCATAAACTCTATCATAGTATCTTTGAAAACCAGCTGGTGCAATTTCACCAGTAATGGCTGCATATTTTGCAAGATAGATTTGAAAGTCTACTTCTGTTGAATTTGTATACGGTTCTATTGAATATGCGTCAACCATATAAAACTTTTTAAGACCTTTCTTAAGAAATTGTGTTGAAGTGTTACCCATCCAAATACCAATTTCAGCACCTATAGTACCTTCTTTTATAAGATGCATTATAGCAGGTGAGTCTTTATTTGTGTGTGTTGCCATCATAATATTAAACTTTCGTGTGTTTAGATCCGTTACTAATAGCTCGCACTAGATGATGAGATCTATACGAACCTGGTGCATCATATATATGTATGTCTTCATATTTCTTGTATAATTGCGCAATGTGCATCATACCAGAATCACTGCCTACATGGTATTTAGCTTTAGACATAGCTAAACCAATATGAGGTAATGAATTTTTTAGCCAACCTTTACCTTCTCCACCTACATACAATGCTGGACATCCATATTTACTATGTATTTCATTTCTTACATTTTCTGGTAAAGTTCTTCGTTCATCAGTTGAATCCCATTGCACAGTAATAAACTCATCTGGTAACCAACCGCTAGAAACAGATGGTTCTAATTGTGGTAAGGTTTTTAAGTATTGTGACATTTCTATGCCAACACGTGTTTCATTAGCATGCATATGAATAGTATCAGCGTAATGATAAATGTATCCATCTATTCCTTTTGATTTTAAATATCTTATCCAATCAACTTCTGATAGATTTTCAACTGGATGCGGCTCAACATAAACTGTGCCAGATGGTAGCAATCCAAGTAATTCTACCCATGAGTTCTTTTTTTTATCAGAAGGAACTCCACCAGCAATGCTCCATTTATCATCAGTTAAATGAAGTGTTACAGGCGAATTGTGAGCTTTACTATATTGGTATGCACATAAAATACTATGAGATCTATCACCAAGTCCTGGAGTTGTGTATGGTCTATCACCGCTTCTTACACTTTTAGATCTTAATGCTATATGTTTCAATGACTTTTCTTTTCAGTAATTTCACTTCCAAAATATATGTCAATGCGTTTCTTTGTTTCGTGTCTTAAATCATTTATTTGTGTAATAAGAAATGCAGTATCAGATTCTTCTTTACTGAATCTTTCTACACCTTTTCTTTTAACGTCTTCTAAGTCCCACAACTGCTCATTGATTGCTAACATAATTCCTAAGTAATAATCAAATCCTGGATATTCTAAATCCAGACTTTCATATTGCTCTAACTCTTTTGAAACATCGAGTTCGTGGTCTTGTTTTATTAATAGTATTGAATACTTATCTATGTATTCAGCCATACTTATTTCAATTTCAATTTTCATTAACTTGGGTTTCCTAAAGTTTTCCAATCATCACCATATCCAATAACGCATATTGAGTTTATATGTGGATGAAATTCTAATATACTAAATGTTTTAGTTTTAAAGTTTACAAATATTTGCAAAGGTGTATGAACTGGTGTAGCTGCAAGGCCTTGCTCTTCTCTAACCTTTACGCTTTGCACTGCTGTAATTAAAGGTAGTTCACCTTTAGCTTTTACTATTTCAAGTGCTATTTCTTTTTGTTCGCACATAACTGGTTTTTCGTTCCATTCACCTGCTACAGCAGCAGTAATGCATACTAACATATATGTTAATATAAAATATAACCATTTCATTGTACAATCTCCATTAATTGATCAACGTTTTCACCACCGTTTGGTAATTTATCTTTAAGAAAGAAATGGACAAAATAAGCTTCTTTAACTTTTTCATCTGGTATTGCTGTAAATAAAGCATTCCATTTCCAACTTAATTCTTTTTGTATCATATTTTCTTTTTTAACCCAATAGTTTAAAAGAGTTTGGTCAGTGCTCCATTTCCATGCGCCTAGACCATCTACAAATCTTTTAAATTCAGATCTTTCTATGAACTGTTTTCCAGTTTGTCCTTTTAAATACTTCGCTATATTTCTATCTAATAACATAAGACCCATATTATAAAAATGTCCACCAGAATTATTCCATTTCCAGTCAACATCATCTAAAGAACCATATTGCATTCTTGTATATCCACTTAACTTTTGTTGATACCAAGGTAAAATAGGTGCAGATCTTTCTACAACACCAGCAAAATCAGTTTCAGGTTTTAGTTCATTAAAGATATTAGGTGAGTCTGGCCTTATCCATATGTCAGCATCTATGATTGCTATTTGATCATATTTATTCCAAAAATCAAATGCATTTTCTTTTTCATAGATGGGAAGAAATCCACCATATTTTTCATATGACTCTTTGCTTCTATTTGTAGCAAAGATATCAGGTTTGATTTTCATTATAGGCTGTGTTTGTACTATGTACTCTACACCATTTTTAGGACTTTCTTCGCTGTTAATTCTTTCAGCATATGCTTTAACCGAAGCTGTACAGTGGTCATACAACTTCGATTTTTTACCAGTATAAACTTGATATATTAGTCTTTTCATAACAAAATCCTTATTTTATTTTTTTACTTTATTTGCCAATGCTTCTTTACCATAGAATGCTGCAACGATTGCAGCAACAGATACAAAGTAAACTGCTGCCATATCTCCTAAGATTTTAGCAGCTTTATCTAATCCAAATAACGTAGCAATAATAACAAATGCAGGATAAAGTAGCATTCCACCTAAAGCAAACCATGCCATGTTTCTTTGAGCGTCTTGTTTTTTATCTTCATTCTCTAACATTACTAATTTTTGTTCCATTTCAAATTCTTCGTCTGTTACTATTCCATCGCCATCTTTGTCGAAACCTTCGTACTTACTCCCTGGTTCCAGTTGTTTTTGTGCCGCCATTGTAGAACTCCTTTATTATCTTCGCTGTTGCTAGTGCATCACTAAATCCATTACGAAGTGAATTTGACTTATAGCCATTTTCAATAAACCATTCTATAGTATTTATATCTGAACCAGATACATCCATATTATAACTTCTAGTAAGTTCTTCAAACTCATACCTTAATTGAACAACACGTGTTAATCCCAACGGCATATCAGTGTCCAAACATTTTTCGTTTTCTATATTCATCAATTGTATCCTCTAATAATTTAGTCCAGTTATCTCTATGTTCTACGAACACACACGGTTTTTCATGATCAACATCCATTACAATTACAATATTAGGTATTGACATTCCCGTTCTTTCTTCCCACATGATAGCATATGCTGCACCTTGTGCGAAATAGTTTGTGATTCTTTCTTTCTTCTTTATATATTTAGAAGTTTTAAAATCAATTATTGAGGGTACTCCATTGAATTCTGCAATAACGTCGCATCGACCTGCAAGTTTCAAATGGTGACTAAAAAGCGGCACCTCGAGACCATATATTTTTCCAATATTATCATCAAGGACAGGTTTGAGATTTTCAAGGCTTTGCCTGATGTGTGGTAATTCTTTTGTTGTATCTTCATTACTTAAATACTTCTCTAATGCGTTGTGAACGTTAGTACCGCGTCTTGAAGCTTTACCACTAATCATATTAGCTTGTTCTTCACCTACTCTTGCACGCCAAGCTCTTATAGCATCTTCACTTAGAATACTTAGAACTGTTGTAATACTAGGATAAGACTTACCATCAGGAATAGCATAAGTTCTGCCTGATTCTGTAGTTGTAGCGTCCAAATCTTTATAACCGATATCAACTGGTTCATGTTCAAATACTTTTCTTTTCAATTGTTGGTGCATTATATTTAAATATTTCCTTTATTGCTTCTTCGTTAACACAAAATATAGCTTCAGGCTTATGCTCAAAATTGTAGCGATTAGCTGCTGTTCTATATATATTCATATTGTTTTTTTGTACGTATTCATAACAATCAATATTGCTTTCAAAAGTAGGTTTAGCAAACACAAACAAAGGTCTATCAATTTCTTGAGTTGATGCTAATACAAACGTTACTACTATGAAAAATGTATTCATTACTACACTCCTATACCTTTATAGTGTTACCTCTACCAGAACCTGCTTTAATTCTACGAAGGTTATCTTTCCATCCATTATCAGTTTTTGACAATAAACTACCTTGACCAGAAACAATTCCTGGAAATTTCATTACTTTTATACAATTATGTTTAGTCAAATAATCTTGTAATTCATCTGACTTAATAAATATATCGTATTCATCACCTTCTTCTAAAGGCTTAACTGTGTAAGTCGGCACCTTGATATCCTTCCCACCAATCAGGAGCTGATCTTCCCCAGTCCCATTTGGCAAATGGTTTTGCTGTGTGGTAATAATTTCTGTATGCTTGTACTGCATTACCTTTAACAATACAATCCGGATATTGAGACATTGCCTGCGCAAATTCAGTAAGACCAACATCTGGTATATTTATAGGTGGAGTAGCGAGCACATCACCTAGTTTTTCGTATGTTGCATGTTTTTTATTTCTACGAAATTCGAATTCTTGAGAAAGTGCTACAAAATGTTCATAATGCCATATGTAGTTTTCTAAGCTTTTCATAGTCCACACAGTACATGGATGATATTTGTGAACTGCTGCGTAGTATACATCATCACGGCTATCACCAAATGTATAATATTGCTGCATAGTTTTACCAGACTTAGACCTGCGTCTTTCAGGTGAACCGTCAAGTAACCTATGAGATGTACATAGCATTTGCGCTGCTTCGATAATCATTTTAGGTATGTGTTTATCACACATCATTATAGCAGCTTTTGCTGGGTCTTTGTGTAACACAAAAATATTCATACTTTCACCTTCTTAAATAATATATTAATTATACCATGTTTTTTGCAGTTTGTACACAGTTGTTTTTTCAATTGATTTCAAATTAAGCTTTCGGCAATAGTTTAGGAAAAGCTTCTTCTACTACTGGTCTTGAAATTCCTGGTATTTTTCTTTTGTTTATCATGTTAACAACGAGTTTGGCATCTTCAGGATGTACGCCTTCAAGTATTCCTATAAAGAGTTGTTCTCTTTTAAATTTTGCCATTTTGTCGCCTTGACCGCCTTTGACAAAAAATCTAAAAGTACCGTTTTGTTTTGTTAAAGTAGTAGGATGATTATGAGCTGCACATGCAGTATATGGAGGATCTCCAGCTGGCATATTCCATTCAATGGTGTCATCCATGGAGCCTCTTATAATATCTTTTAAAGCATATGTTTCATTTTCTTTTAAAACACGCACTTTATCATCCCGACTTCTTTGTTTAGCCATTTCTTCTAAAACTTCATAAACATATTGTTTCATTAAATAAACTCCTGTACACTTGATATTAAATTATTACAACGCTTAGCAATTAAATAAGGTAATACTTTACCTTTATTAGACCAAGGATCTTGATTTTCATATGTATTTATAATTTCATTATATAAGTTTTGTGGTGTTTCAGTAAGGGCAATCAATTGTTCATTTCTAAGATAATTGCGATACCAAGAAGCAGCGTATAATAATTCACCTTCTTCTAAGTCTTCAATGATACTATCTACTTTCTTTTGTGTCATAGGTGTTTGTCTAAAACCTTCTACAAACGTATCATCATTAGATAAAATATTTGGTACACCATCGCTTTTATCACCACGTATAATATGATTAAGTAAATAATATCTAGCATTATCTTCTTTAAGTTCTTTCTTAAGAAGAGGCGAGAACTGCTTTACATTAGGAAATTTCTGTAATTGTAAGAAATCTCTATCTGAAGAAACAATCATAATTTTTTCTGGATTAAATTCGACTTTAGATTTTTTCATTACAAGAGCACCAATGATATCGTCTGCTTCGCACGTATCTATTCTAATAACCTTATAAGGAAAGTTTTCTGCAATTTCTTCTCTTACTAAAGTAAGTAAACGAAATGCTTCATTCCAATCGAATGTAGACTCTTGCCTGTTTTTCTTACGGCTAGCTTTGTACTGTGGAAATACTTTCTTACGCCAATTGTTTGTAGCATCGACTGCAAGAACCATTTCGCCATACACACCTTTATATCTTTTATGATACATTCTAAGTGAATTTAGTATCATATGACGAATCATACTTTCGTCATTAGTTTTATTAATAATAATACTAGCCAGTGCAATACCGCTGTAGTCAACAATAATCATTATCCAATTCTCCTTTGATTATAATAATCGTATGTTCTTTTATAAACATACACATCCCATAAAGTAGCGTTCTTCATACCACCTTTAGGATCGCCAAAGTAATTAAAACCGTTAGTTGGTTTCCTACCTTTTTTCTCTACTCTAAACTTTTGATTTTTAGAATTACAAGCTTTTACAATTTGCTTGACTATTGCAAATTCAGCCATATCTCTTGGATCTTTAGGATCAAACCTACCAATCCATGACGTTGATCTTTCGTGCTTTCCAATATGTATTCCCATTATATTCTCTCCTGTAAAAGTGTAACCATTAATTGTGAAACTTATAATAAGGGATTGCAACAGGACTTGTAGTTGCTAATCGTGTAACCATTACGAGCCGACTAGTAAGAGCCTTCATTATTGACATACTAGGATCATCACGTTTGCTTTCCTCTTTAATTTTATAAGGTAAAGTTTTTAGTAACATTCCAATCTTTTTAGGATCGTCTTTAATCATCTTTTCTAAACTATTAACACTAATCATTTTAGACATAATATATTCTCCGTTAGGTTTATTTTATAGTACTATTATACCATGCTTTTAGGCAAATGTACACAGTTATTTTCACTTATTGTAAAGTTTGTTATTAACATGTTAAATAGTTAACCTCATATTTTGAAAATATTGGCATATTATATTTAGAAGCTCTGATTTCTCCTCCAGCCGCTTTTGTTATTTTCATTTTACTGAAAACGATATCATGAGGAACTTCATATTCTTTATTATTAACTCCATCAATAAACACAAAAGAATGACATTTATCTTTTTTACTTGAAATGTTTCCAAATCTTGCCACACCTCCGTTTAAAGACCAACATGATTTTATTTCTTTTTCTAAACCATTTTCAATCATATCAGAACCTGAAACGTCTGTACCTACTGCTATTCTTTTTTTAACCACAGCTACTTCTGTTATATTTCCTAGTAAACTACCTTGTTCAATTTTACCAAGATTATTAAAGATATCTTCAAAGTTTTCCTTTGCAAATTTAATCATATTTTCACGTGTATACATTTTATATTCTCCGCATTTTTCATTTTAATAGATATATTATACCATACTTTTCTCTAAAAGTAAAGGAAAATAAACATAACATGTTAACTAGACGAACGAAGTTTCCACATCATCCAATCATAATATCTTTCTGGTTCCGGATCTTGAATTAATTCCGGAAACAGTTCTAATTGCAGTCCCTCAGATGATCGCTGAGACCCGAAGTGAACCATAGATGTAGTACCTATCATCTCTTTATAAGCTGGTAATGTTATATGATCGCCAGTTCCTGTCATATCTTGAGTATACTTATTTGTCATAGCATATACCTCAACGTGCTAATAGTTAACATAAATACTAATACTGCGTTCAATACTATAAGTGCTCTATCATGCCATAAGTATCCTACCCAGAACCATCCAAATGTTCCTAATAGGCTAAAGACTACATCATAAACTTTAGGAATTTCATTAACACTACGACACGCTACTGCAATCAGTATAAAAACACACGCTGTCCATTTAATATACCATGTGAGATCGTGTAATGGCGTAACTTTATTAATATCATTTGTCATTGTTCATTACTTTCTGTAATTGTAATTCTTTACCAACTATTTCTCTTATTTCAAGATTACTTCCATATGGATTCATATTTTCATATTTTGTTAAACAATCACGAGCAGTAATATCTTTCCATACTTCTTTCTTGCCATCTGGCCATTTGATTTCATAGCTACGTGGTGTCTTATCCCAGGCTTTAGATGAACCATCTTTCATATAGGTAATTGTCATTGCGATAATATATCATCAGCCATTGGAAATATCTTTGATATTGCTTTTGCACAGGCTATTGCAACTTCGCTACATTCTTTCTGTGTGCCATTACTAGATCTTAGTTCAATAAAATGAATCCAACTTCTTATAGTTCCATTCATATACAATCTAGATGTAGTTAATCCTTCAGGTAAGACTGCTCTGGCAACTTCTTTTGCAATACCTTTTTTAATTGCAGCGTTGTATACTTGTTTACACATCCAGATAACTCTTTTCTGTTCTCTTTCCCAATCTGTTTGGAAAGCCTCATCATCAATTTCGACACTACTTTGTCTATTCTTATCATCTTGTAATCTTGCTTCTCTAGTTATAAATTCTAATTCATCAACTGGATTAGCATACCTTTGACTGAACTCTTGAAAACTAAAACTTCTATGTCTTAATATCTGTCTAGCAATATCTCTTGTTGTATTTATTTCAATACAAGCACTAACCATTTCAAATGGTGACCAATGCTGATGTTTAATAAGATACTTTAAAAGCTTTTCATTAGTTGCAGTATTTGTTTGTCCTGATGGATTAGATACTCTTGCACAATATGCAATTAGATCTTGACAGGATGTTAAATTCGATTCTTCTTCATGTGTTTCAAACTCAGATGGTTTGCTATATGAAATTAATTTTGCTATCATTCTTTTTCCCATTCACTTCCGTATTGTTTTTTCCAAAGTAGGTAACCGCCGTCCCATGGTGTTTTAGAACCAAATTTACACTCTAATTTATATATCTGTGTTCCATCACCATCGTATTCCCATGGCCTATTTGCTGGATCTAATATCAATTGACCTTCTTTAAAGTCGTCCCATGTCATTATAATTTAAAGTCTGCAAATCGTTTACCAGTTGTCGTTTTATCAAATACTGGTGTATCATCTGTTAATGTTTGTTCTCCTTCTTCTACATCATATAGACGCATTTTACTACGATCAACACCAACCACAAATCTTTTATGATTCGTTGGATCATTATATCTATTCTTTAATTGCTTAACCATAAACTGACCTTGTTTTTCAAGTTCTTCAGTAGATATTAAAGCAAACATTAGATCGGCTGTTGCAGGTAATCCAAAAGACTCACTTGTATCTTCAAGCCCAACATCCGAGTTACTAAAACCAGAACGAGTTGTTTGCGTTGCAGAAAAGACCGGTACATTAAATTCAACTGCAAGGCCACGAAGTTCTTCAGCAATTGCTTTAATGTAAGTGTATGAATTGATCGATCCTCCCATTGCTTTCATTCTTGCACTTGAACATATATTTAAATAATCTATGAAAATTAAATCTGGTTCAAATTGTCTTTTTAATTTAAGTTCATTAAGCAATGCTCTGAAATGACCAGAATGCGCAGAACCAGTAGGATATTCTTTTATAATTAACTTACCAGTTGTTTTACGTGCAATGTCATTTACTTTTGTAGTAAACTGATCTTTTGATAATTTATCAAGTTGATCAATAGGACAATTTAATAAGTTAGCATCGATTCTTTCTGCAATTCTTTCTTCAGCCATTTCCATTGTAATATATAATACGTTACGGCCTTGAACTAAAGATGAGGCAGCAACGTGACACATAAAAAGAGATTTACCGACACCAGTACCAGCAAGAGCAATATTAAGAGTTTTACGTGGGACACCACCTTTGGTGATTGTATTAAAGTATTCTAAATCAAATGGTAGTCTGTCTTCTGTTGTATGATAGAAATCATATCTTTCCTCTACATTCTCTGTATAGTCATGACCAACTTTAAGATCAAAGCCAACACCAAGTGCTTTACTTAATAAATCAGGTAAAGCACCTTTAGTCAATTGTTCATGCTTACCATCAATAATTGATATTGATTCCATAATAGCATTATATATTGCTCTATCTTGACACCACTTTTCAGTAGTATCAAGTAACCATTGTTCGTCTACATCATTCTTATTAAATAATTGAGGCACAATATCTACTGCCATACTGTATTGCTCTTCACTTAATTTTTCTGATTGATCAAGTTCGATCTTAAATGATTCGGCATTTGGCAACTTATTATATTTAGATACAAATACACCTGCTTCATTAAATAAGACTTTATAAATACCTTGAAAATAATCAGGTTTTATAAAAGGCAATACTTTGCGCATGTAGTCTTCATTAGTAAGAAGATTTCGTAATATAGTTTGTTCTAAATTAGTTGGCATATGCTACTTTCTTTAAATCATTATCGATTTTCATTGACACTTCATCAACTCTACTTTCTAAGTAACTGATTGCAGTGTGTATATGACCAGTGTCTTCTGGTCGTAGTTGACTTTTAGCAATGGCTATTTCATCCATTAATAAGATTAATCTTGTAGTGCTACTCACTTTTTCCATTTTTAATTTCCTTTGTTATAACGCTGCCTTCTTCTATACCTTGGGCCATAATCTTTTCAAGCATATATCCAGCAAACTCTTGTAGTTTTTCATCACTTACTTTAAGTTCTGTATCAGGTGTATATACTATTATAAAATCAAATGACATATTCTCAGGTATTTCATTAAACTTAACAGTTCCATATTTAAGAACTGTTTCAGTAAATATTCCTTTTAAAATTCTAACATTCCAAGATTGTTCGTCGTTTCTATCTGGAATTATTTGATAATCTATACCTTCTTTCATTTGTGTCCTCGAGTTCCGTCAAATACACATACAAAATATAGTTCTTCATCTGCAGCATGTACACGATGAAATACTCCATCTTCAATTAACACAACATCTCCAGGATTCACAGGAATCCATTCTTTATCTAATTCCATTTTGCCAGTGCCTTCAACGAAATAATATACTTCTTCTTGACCTGGATGTTTATGCCCTGTTGTTGATTTGCGTGGTTGAAGTCGAGTGCTGCTTAGTACTAGATTTTTTAATGTTATATTATCTTTTACAATATATCTATCGTCTTCTTTGGCAACTAAACCGCCAATATTTTGTATGTGAACTCTCATTTATTCTTCTTCATCTATCATTGCTGACTTATTTACTATTGAATACTTATTCATTAAGTATTGTTTAAAATCAGTATCTTCTATAATAGGTTTCCAAAACTCTTTAGTTAATGTATCTTTTTCTCGAACTTTTGGATCCACCAATTCTCCAGTAGATTTATCAACCCTACAGTACCAACCAACGCTGGGCTTAGCAACATAATTGCCAGACAAAGCAGCGTCAAGCAGGCCAGAGTAATGCTGCACACCACCGTCCCAACTGACAGAAATAGGTATTTTAGACTTCTCTTTAACATATCTTGATTTCTCCACGTTAATCACAAAGTGGTAACCTCTAATTTCAGTACCAACTTTGTCTTGTTGACGGCCTAATATCCATATGTTATCAGCACTATAATAAATGCCTGTACCACCTGAAACTACAGCTTTTGGAAATAAACCAATTTCTTGATAAGTATGATTTACTGCAATTAAAGGTATATTTTTCATATTTAAATATGGAGTAGTCATTCTAAATAAACCTTTAAGCGCTTTAGCTCTTGACATATCGGCAACTGATTTTTCGTTTATAGCATCATCTAATTCTTTCTTAGATGCTAAGTTACCAACTGAATCAATAACTATTACAACTTTATCGTTTCTATCTAAATTTTCAAGTTGACCTACTATATCAAATTTAAGTTCTTCAACATTAGTAATAGGTGTATGTAATACTCTTTTTGTATCAATACCATAATTTTCAAAGTATGATGAAGGCGAACCAAACTCTGAATCATAAAACAATAATACAGCGTCGTCATACTTTTTTAAGTATGCAGCTGCCATAATTAATGCAAATGAAGTTTTAAAATGTTTAGAAGGACCAGCTAATACTGTAAGTCCAGGTGCTAAACCACCGTCCATTGAGCCAGACAAGGCTACGTTTATCATAGGTACGTCTGTTGGTACCATATCTTTATCATTAAAAAATTTAGAATCAGCAAGTATTGACGTAAAATCTGATTTGCTATTCTTCTTAAGTTTATCCATTATACTAGACATTTATTTTTCCTTCCAAATAATAGTTATATTATACCATAAAAGCATCTAAATGTACACTGTTTTTTTCAAAATTTAACCTTTTATTTGTGTTATCTTGAATTAAAAAGTTTGTATCTAGCATTTGATTATCCAATCTACCATCAACAAACTTCTTTACGTGCTCAGCCATATCTTCAGCTGTAGTAACAGGCACATTTTGGCATATATGATTTAAATTCTTTAGTCCACCTTGTAACGTAAAGTCTTCAGGCAGTTTCATTATTGACATGCATTCTCTTATAGTCAAAAACCTATCTTCATCTGGATGAGTGAGATTATTAGGTAAGTGTCCAACGAATGCACCAATAGTTTCTTTAGGAAAGTGGACAAGCTTTCTCATAATGTTTCCACCTTTAGCCAACTTATCGTGTATTATTCTACACCTTTCAGCAAGTTTATCAAATCCTTGTGTTTCCATCCATTTTGATACGTTTTTATAGTTTTGACCATTCCATTCAATATAATCCATTGCGTTTTGTGATCTTGTTATCTTCTTTTCAACAAAGTCTTTATGACTAATGCCTCCACACATTTCTTCTAAAACGTATCTATAAAATGGATTATGTGAAGGTGTTGATTTATTAGTAAGAACATTCATTGAATCATCAGATCTTCTTTTGACTAATCTAATAGTTTCATCAATCTTCTCATGTTGTCTTTTTATGTATTCAAATTGTGGTACTTTATCGCCTTTCCAAAAGAAATAAAAACTTCTATTTCTTACTTGACCTAATCCATGAAGGATAGATTTTGTTTTATAAATTGAGAAAGTGTAACCAAACTTTTCTGCAACTTTTCTGAGTTTTGAGACAACTGGTTTTCCAATATTCGAAGCGAGTCCTGGTGCGTTTTCTCCCCAGAATACTTGAGGTTTGAGCGTACCCAAGACAAGATTAGAAGTGGTAAGCATCCAATCGTTAGCAGCAGCATCGCTACTAGCTGAAGGACTAAGACTGCTAAGACCAGCACATGGGCAAACGGTATTAATAACCTCAACACTAGGTAAATTAGGTAACCCATTATCTCCATACAGATGATATGGAACTTGACCTTTGTAATATTGTACCAAGTGATTATCATTTTCTTTAAATACGTCATAACTCAATAAATACTCTGGTTTTTTTTGCAATACGTTTTGCATTGCAATTGTTCCACCACCTATCAGTGGTATTATACTGGCAAATTTCATTAGCAAGGTATCGTTGCTAGTAGAAGATAATCTTTTACATTAACTTTTGCAGACCAACCTAATGCTTTCATTTCTGTGATATCTGCAGTATTATCTTGTGCTTCACATGCATCTCCATTTGTTACTTCAATTCCTTCCCAACCAGCTAATATTCCTAAGTCTTCAACAACGTTTCCAATACCAGTTCCAATATCATAAACTGGTTTTAACCTACTAATATCTTTAGACATTAATAAAACTATTGCTTCTACTACGTCACTAACGTGCGTAAAATCTCTTACATGTTTTGTTAAATAACTAATAGTGCCATCTATTAATTTTCCAATAAGCATAGACTCTCTTGCACCATCTCCATAAACAGTAGTAAATCTTAATCCAACTTGTCCAGGATAAGCTGTTTCTTCATTTACTTTTTTACTAGTACCATATGGTGACAACCACCATTTATGAACACAAGAAGAAGATGCGTATAGCAATGGTATATTATTATGATTGCATATTAATTGTAATCTTGTAGTATTTTCTACGTTGTTTGTCCAATATGTTTCAGGATCTTTTAAACTTGCTCTTACGTCAGCATAAGCTGCAAGGTGAATACAATAACTCACCTCGTCAGGTTTAAAATCTGATACAGGTCTTGGGGGATCTTGTCTTAAATCCCATTCAATTACTTCATGACCATCTTTTTCTAATCTTGTTTTAAGATGACTACCAATGAAGCCTCTTGAGCCGGTGATTGCTACTCTCATTTATTATTCTCCATAAATTTATTAGTTATTGCTAAGGCTGAGTTTATCGCTTGATGCATATCAATGTAAACATACATTCCACATCTTCCTATGAATGTCATATTAGATCTTATTAGATTTTTATATTGTTCGTATTTAATTCGATTATGAGAAGATGCATCTTTTACTGGATAGTATCTTTCTTGATTATTAACTAAGTAATCGCATGGTTCTTCATAGGTTAGTGTTGTATACTGATTATTTATGCCATGACATGGAAGGTTCTTCCACTCAGTAACTCTTGTATAAGGACCGTCATGTGTAAAATTAACTGTACCTGTTGGTAGAACCTTTGTCATAGGTATATCTACATGATGAAACTTAATTGAACGGTATGGTAAAGCACCATAAACATAATTAAAATAATCATCAATTGGCATAGCATTAAATATATGATCAAAGTCTTTTTCCATATTTCTATTAAATTGTACAGATAAATCTACTTTAATATTTTTATGATCTAGTATTTCTTCAAACACTGTAGTGTAACCATTTTCAGGCAATATTTGATATTCATCATTAGGAAAGTAATACTCGTTATCGTCATCACGTACTGGTACTCTTTTAAGAATAGATGGATCTAATTCTTCTATAGTTTTACCCCACATTTTATATGTATATGGTGCAAAGAAAGTACTTACAATATTTTCTTTACCTACTATATCTTGTGTTTCTTTATTAACTGGCAGTGTCACATATCTACCATCGTCAAGTTGTGCTTTGACTTTATGTTTGTATGGTACCCATTTATCAAATTGAGTAACCCAATTATATACCTTTTCATTGTTTGTATGAAATAAATGTGGACCATATTTGTGTATTCGTATTCCTCTTTTATTTACATAATCATAAGCATTACCACCTATATGATTTCTTTCATCTATAACATGTATATCATGGCCAGCTTTTGCTAATTCATGTGCAACTACTGCACCTGAAAAACCTGCACCTACTACTAATATTTTCATATGTTTAAAGCTTTCTTTAATTCGTTTTGTTGTATGTCCTTGTTTAAAGGATGTTTAGTATATATGGAGCTTTTTTGTAGTGCTGCTATACGTGCCAACTCAGAATCTGATAAGCTTTCAAGCTCAGAAGCTTTTACTGATGCCGCTTCTTCATTATCAAATAATACCATAAGTTCGTTATAATCGCCAATCAATATCGAATCGGCATCAGTAACTTGTAAAGGTCTTGCTCTCCACCAACCAGATCCAGTGTGATCGTATCCTGGCATTAAGCAACCCCATTGTTCAGCGTAAACTTTACACATATCTTCTTCTGATAAGCGTCTTTGTTTTTCTTTTCTAGAACCAAAATATTCTATTTTCCATTTAGTAACATTTTGTTTCTTTAACCATTTAGCAGTTTTACCTTGAACTAAAGAAGCAAAGTTAAAACATTTTTCTTTATCAAACCAAGCTACAGTATCTTCTCCTTCAGTTGGAATAAGTTGTGCTTCCATAAAATTCATTTCGCTTTTTTGAATATCACTTCTATTACCTGGTACTCTATTTCTGTGATATGGATTTGGATTGTAGCCAAATAATAAACTTGGATCATATTGAATAAGTTTAGTCATATCACCACCAGCAAAAACAGAAAGTAAAATACGTGATTTCTTTTCACCAATATATTTTATTGCATCTAATAAAACATCAGTATGTGGTTCTAATAACTCTCTACTGATATCCGGATCTGTTGTGCTTTGATTTATAGTAAATTCTTTTAAGAGCGTTTCTTTGTCTGTGCATGAAAGAATACCTTTAAATATACCATCAGTTTGCCAATCATCAAATGCTAATATTAAATTATTCTTTGGTGTATTATGTATTGCCCATAATCCATTATAAAATGTAAGTTGTAATGCTTGTCGTGGAGAAGCTAAGAAACAAATAACTCTATCATAAGAAGATAAATCTTCACCTATTTTTACTAATCTTTGTTCAACAGTATGACCCATATCTCTTAAACATCTTAATAAAGAATAGTGTGATGGTACTACTCTTAATTGTTGTTTTAAATAAAAGTTTTCTGTAACTTGATTTTTATTCATTCCTGTAACAAGTATTTTCATATTTTCACCCAATCCCATTTTATTTTTGATTCTTCAAACATTGTTTTAGTCATACCGCATGATATCTTCCAGTGTTCTGGTACATCGTGTACTGGTGATACAACTCTATTAACGCCAACTTGAATCAAACCTTTTGCACACTCATGACATATTGGCAGGCCATAGGTGTATATAGTTGATCCTTCTAATGATACACCATTTTGTGCAGCATTGTAGATAGCATTCATTTCTGAATGTACTATGAATTTGTATTTGATTTCTCTGTTATGATATCTATCGTCGTCTTTAATACCTCTAGGAAATCCATTATAACCTTGAGCAATAACCGTTCTATTTTTAACAGCAACTGTACCAACTTTTGTTGATGGATCTTTAGACCATGTTGATACGACTTTTGCCATTTCTAGAAATCTTTTATCCCACTTATTTGACAAGATCAAAATGCCTTTCATAAACGTGCATGTTTTGAACTTGCCAGATAATAGTACCAGCTGAAATATGTTCAGCGCGTTCTTTATCATCAAAAGATATGCAATCGTTATAATCGCTTACTAATTCTTTTAAAACATAAAGCTGCCAAGCATAATCATTCTTATATCCGAACACGACATCGTTAGAGCGCATTTGAACAACACAGAGTAATTTATCATCGCGTATAAAATAAGTAACGGCATTAGTACATATGAAATCACTTTTACCTTCTTCATTGTATTCCTCCCATATGCTTGGACGGTTATACACCATAGTGGCTCTACGGCCTTCTTCGTTTTGAATTAATTCATCAAGCACTCTACCATATTGGTTATGGTATTTATCAGAATGAATAAGCTGGCCATAATTAGAATTAACTTGACCATAATCATTGGCTGCCATTTTCCAAGCTTCTGGCGTTTTACCAGCAATAGCATTAACGTTACCAATTTGACTATTGTACCAATCTATTTCTCTAGTAATATAGTCTTTATTAGGTGTACCAAAAATAGATGGTTGATCTGCAACGAAAGAAGCACCAATCATTTCAATTAGTTTACCACCGTTTTTATCTATAACAAAGTTTTCTTGTTTTAATTCATCACAGAAATAATCTTTCATATCGTGTGTTGTCAACATTATAATTTACCTTTTAGTTTATTATACATATCTCTATCAAGCTTTTGACCGTCCATCTTACCACGCATATAAGATACTGCAAATGAACAATAATTAATCATATCTTTGTAAGTATCTTCGAGTGATTCGAAGTTTGGTTCACCATTACTTTCTAATATAGATTGTGCACGATAACACTTACCTTGAATTATATCGTGTATGCTATCAACGCCACGACGATAATGCATTGCTTGAGTTACGTTTGAATCTTTATTCTGATAATCATCAGACTTTTTATTCTGTAACGCAATACATTCATTTAATACTTTAACCGATTCTTTCAATTTCATCTCCATACACAAAATGTTTGTTGTCTAGATCTATTATACACTGATCTATCATAGATGTAAACATTTTATTTACATCTATTCCGCACTTAGAGAAATGTCTTTTTTCAGGCATTAATTCAATCTTTTTAATTCTACAAGCACCAAACTTAGTTTCTACTAAGTCACCAACATAAATAATATTATCAAACTTTACAACATCTTCAATCATCTCTTTAGCCATTATTTAACTCCCTGTTCTGCAGCTGCACCAAAAATTATTTCATTCATGTGTTCAGCCATTTCGTTATTGACTTGATTCCATCTTTCAGCAGTTATAGGATAACTATCTCTAATGGTATTAATTGGTACAAAACCAAAGAAAACTTTAAATTCAGCTCTTTTATTCATAAGAGCATTATTAAAAAGATCATGCAATAAGTTTTGAGCTTTTCTAAACTTTTCTAATTGCTTATTCTTTGATCTTGCAAATTGGACTTTACCTTGAAAAGGTAAGAGATCGTTTAGCTGATCAGCTAAATTCTTGAAACCTGAGTTAATACCCCAGTTGTTTGTAAATAATTCTAATTGTTTATCCATAAAATATCTCCGCTTTTTTAATTTTATAGTACTATTATACCATGCTTTTAGGTAAATGTACACTGTTTTTTTCACTTATTGTAAAGTTTGTTGTGTACATGTTAACTATATCTCTTGAAAGGATATTCCAGTATGCCAAATCTAGGTGATGCAATTCCGTAATCAGATGGAAATTTTTGGATTAGCTTTGGCTGCACTGCAGTTTTTTTAGGTGATTTATTAGCATTAGTTCTAGAAGGTGCAGTATTTTTATTTGCATTAAATTTAGTAGACATATTATATTCTCCGCTTTTTTAATTTTATAGTATTATTATACCATACTTTTCTCTAAAAGTAAAGGAAAATAAACATAACATGTTAAATGTTCTTATAAACATGTTCTATAGCTCTATCAGCTTCTTTTTCAAGCGGTCTGGATTTATACCAATTTCCAGTTTCATTATCAAGTTCTCTACATAAAGAAGTTATTTCATGTGCAGAGATTGGGTATTTACTTTTAATAGCATTACCAGCAGTAGCAACCATAATTTGATACATCTTATGATACCAACCAGCACTACTTATCATTCTATATTCTTTTTCTAATTGTCTTGGAAAGAATGGACAATTTTTATATGATGACCAATTTATATTAGTATTATCTAATTTAGATTTGCGGTGTTCAATAATTTCTTTTTGCATATCTGCTGGTAGTTTATCAAAGAAACTATTAGAACTCTTTTCTTTATAAGGATATTTGTTTAATAAAATATCAGGGTTGATAAAATCACCACTTCGAGAAAAGATAAAATTAAAAGCATTATCATATTTTGCTGGTACATAATACATGCGAGAAAGATCTTTGGTTTGCTTATCTCCCAAATCTCCAAGTTCTGTTTGAAGAGCATACCAAAAGTGTCGTATCTTTTCATGTGGTATATTCTTCGTAAGTGGAAAGACAAGCCTAAACTTTGGAAAAGATTCCAAGCTGCTAGCAGTAGAGTAGCAAATAAAACGATACTTATTGAAACGATTTGATAAAGCACTTTGTAGGTCTCCTGTAAATTCAAAGTCATCAACATCAACTGCACACCAGCCTGCCCACGACGTAACATTATCGTTAGCACGTGTGGTGTCAGGCTTAAATTGCGCAGGTGACATTAATGGTGCATCTTTTTTAGATTTTATAACTCGATTAGATAGACCATACAAAGCTTTTTCAAAGCTATCAAAGTTTTCAAATGTTAACTTTTGTTTAGTCTTATTATCAAATATACTATTAAAAAGAGTCAGTGATATTTCCATGATTTCCCTTATGTGTAGGGCCTTCCCAACCTTCAGGCTTTACCAAATCTGGTAAATTAAGAGGATTAGGTCTGCCTTCTTTAATGCCAACTTCTTTTGACATATTCGCTTTTAGTACTTGGTCCCATGCTTTATTAGCATCAACGCCAAACACTTCTAATGTGCCGATAGCAAAGACACACATATCTATAATGCCATCAACAATTTCTTCTGGATCATTATTTTTAAATGCTGCTTTTGTTTCATCAAGTTCTTCTTGCATCATATTAATTCTAAAATCCATAAACGTTCTCAGTTTACACCATTCAGAATTCTTTTCTTTATTCATCCATTCGTCTACGCCATATTTCTTATGCATGGCTTGCATGTCTTTAAACCAGTTCGCACTCATACGAAAAAATCCTCCAGTGTTGCTTGTTCTTCGGCTGACCAGCCAATTGGGTTAAGTATTAGATTTAGTGGTTCGATAAATGTTTTTTCGAATTGTAAATCATAATTAATATAATTGTGTAACTTTAATTCTTTAGGTAACACATCTTTAAATGATATTATATTTTGTCTTATAGTGTTTGGTAGTTTTAGATATACAAATTTAATTCTATCACCATTTTGTATAAGTTCATATTTGTCATTTAGTTTATTTTGTTTAAGATAATAATTATGCAGCAATGATCCACGAACATGTATTGGACAGCTTTTCTTAAATATAGTTTTTCGATCGTGCCAATCTGTTATGTTACTAACTCCACGTGGAAAAGCTATAGCTTCTGGATTTAAACTTTTAAACTCAGCTTTAAAGTTAGCAATAAACGTTTGTGTTTCTTTTTCAGTACCAGATATTATAAGCTTAAATGCTTCTTTAAATTTATTACGTACAATTTCTGGTGTTGATGACTTAATAGCTTCAATACCCATAATCTTAAGTTTAGGTTCAGCATATTGTACGCCTTCATTATTATGTACGTTAAGTATATATCGTTTCTTTGCAGTCCAAATACCAACATCTGATATTGCTTCTCTTGCCATAACCATTCTGTTTTTATATGCGTTATGCATTTCAAAAAACTTAGCATATGCTTTTCCAATAGCAGGTTCAAAATGTTCTTTACATATTTTATCTAAGAATAAAACTGGATTATTTGGAGCAAATTGCTCTACCAATGGACCAAAGTTAACATATAAAGAATCGGTATCGATTGCAATCACATAATCTTTATCAGATTTAAGTAACTTATTTAATTCAGTGTTCATCGTAACTTCAGCATGTTTAATTGCTTTTTGGCCAGTAAGTGTTACGCCTTCGGCTAATCCTGTACTGAAGTATAAAAAGTGTTTATTAGCAAGTGCACCATATAAACTATTAAGTAGAATCTTAATAGCCATCTGCCTGTTTTCTAAGTTACTTATTTCTTTATCTAGTGCAGATGTATAACCTTTTTGCTCTTCAGCTTTTGCAGCTAACATCATATTTTTAATAGATACACGCTCATCATAATATTCTTCAATAATTTTTGGTAGTACACCTTGAAAGTCTTTACGATAATATGTTTCATTTGCAGCTCTTGCAAATTTAGATGGATCATCAATACGATTAACTCTTGTTTCTGGTGACATATTATTTTGTACAATGATATTAGGATACAGTGAATTTAAATCAAATGATACTACCCACTGATATTTACCAGCAATAGGGTCTTTAACATATCCACCAGCAATATTAGTTTTACCATCTTGAATTTGATAGTCATCATACTTTTGTGTAAGTGGCGGAATAACTTTACTTTGATATAGTTTTCTACAAATAATCGATTCCCATATAGCAGTTACACCAAATGTGTCTTGGAAATTAACACCGCCTTTATAAGCCATAGTAATAGCCAACGTAATCAATCCAAGTTTTTCTTCGAGTCTATCAACGAGTTGAACATCTTTCATATTATAGTCGATGTACTTTTGATGATCATCTTTATATAGATTTTTAAGTGAACCTGATTCATCGTATGAAAGTTTCTTTTCACCGAGGACAACATAAGCAATATGATTTAATGCATATGATTCTTGAGGGCCATACGTATAACCAAACTTTTGAAATAGTTCCATATAATCTAATGTTTGAATACCTGGTATTTCATAAACTAGATTTTCTCTACCACGATACGTAACAGGTCTTGGTGGTGGTATTAGTAAACCATAAGGAGAAAACTTATGTAAATATTCTTCACCTAAAACCTGCTTTGTACGATTTAGTACGTAAGGTATATCGAAAAATCTTGTATTCCAGCCCGTGATGACATCAGGTGTAATATCTGGATTTGACCAGAATTCTATAAATTTAGTAAGAAGTTCTTCTTCACTATTACATTGAGTATATTTAACATCGGTTATAAGAGCTGCTTTAATATCAAAATCGCCATAACCCCACACGTGATATGTTGAAAATTTACTAGACTTATACGATATTGATAGTATTTTATGAGCTGCTTGATCGGGATGTGGAAAGCCATCGTCATAATCTGTTTCGATATCAAATGTACCAACGTTAATTGCGCTACGATCAAATTGAATATCAGTTGGAAAGTTTTCCATTACGTACTGTGATATGTATCTTTTATTACCATAAATTTTTCTACCTGAAACTTCGAGGTTATCACGCAACCACTGTCCAGCTTCGTACATACTATTAAAGTTTATTGATCCAACATTATGGCCATCAATACTAGTGTAACCAGTTTCATCTGGTGTAGTAACCCAGAACTTTGGTTCGTAATGATCTTTTTTAGTAACTCTATCGCCTTTAGTTGAATAGCCACGATAGTATATGTTACTTTTATATCGATAAAGGTTAGTATAAAAAGCCATTAATTAATATTCCGTTTTTTTAATTGTTTGATATTGTTTATCGCCGTTGGTCGTATAGTGACTTATTAAATTGTCAACTTTTATATCAAATTTTTCAAGTTCAGATTTGTGATCCTGAAGGTATTTAATTTTATGGTGATAATCCGGAAGGGATTGAAAGTGTGAATAAATTACTGATAGTTTAGTTAATGTCATTATGTATTACTCCATTTTAATAGTATTATTATACCATGCTTTTAAGCAAATGTACACTAAAAAATTAATTAAATACATAACATGTTAACTAGTCGAGATATTCTACACCTGTATAAAATGGAATACCAAGATTTTTTATCTTGTCACTTCCACCTAAGTCTGGTAAGTCTATTGCGCATGCAACAGCAGATATGTTGCCGCCTAGCTCTTTAACCATTTCAATAGCTGCTATGACTGTTCCGCCTGTAGCCATTAAGTCATCAATGATAATAATGTCATCATCGGTCTTTATAGTATCTTTTTGTAATTCTAATGTAGAATTGCCGTATTCAAGTTGTAAATTTTTTTTAATAGTTTCTCCAGGTAACTTACCTTTTTTACGGCATAACACTAAATTAAGATTGTTTCTATCAGCAATAATACTACCGAATATAAACCCTCTTGCATCTAATGCTAATATCTTTGGTATAGAGTTACACATATGGAATACGAGTTGTTTTTCCATTAAGTCACATGCTAATTTTAATCCATTGCTATTACACAGACTTGATATGTCTTTAAAGTCTACACCAGCAACTGGAAAGTCTTTGTAACTTTTAATATAATGTTTAATTTTCATTAATAACTCTGTGCTAATCTGTTCATTAAGTATTGCCTACTTTCGATAGGTTTGTATTGATCAAGTTTAATCTTAGATAAATTTTGTACTATTGTTCCAGGTTCTGGATCAACAAAGTGTGCCATACTATATCTTGGTGTATGTATATGACTATTAACTACTCTGTGTTTTGTACTTACAAAATAATCGTTAGTCCAACGCTGTAGTAAGTCGCCAATATTAACAACTACTCCATCATTTGCATACGGGACCGGGTGCCATGTTTTTTGTAGGTCTTGGACTTGGAGCCCAGGAACATCATTAATTTGCCAAAGTAAAGTAATAGTACCATAGTCACTATGTTCTCCTATTCTCATTTGTTTATGTTCTAATGGACCATCATATGCAGGATAATGTATAACTCGAGTTGTGTTATACGGTTTTATATGTGCTTTAGTTAATAATGATCCTGTATCTAAAATCTCATCAAACTTTTCTAATATTTTTAATGTAAGTCTATCTGCAATATCAATAGTCTGTAATGCTGTTGCTTTAAATCCGTTTAAAGTAGGCCATAATTCACTAGGCATTCTACTATTATTATAATTAAAGCTTTCTTTCATATCTTTTGGCGCGTCTGGATCTACATTTTCTGCGCCCATAACTGTATAACCTAGATTGTTTTCAGCTTGATATTTGTATTCGTTTTTCTTTTCTAAATCTTGCTTAAAGAATTCTTTCATTAAATCAAACCAAACATTCATTGTGGTTTGATCTTTATTTTGTAGTGTGTTAGTGAAAACTGCAAAGCCTACAGTCGTATAAGCTTTGCGTATTTTTTCCAGTACATTCGGACCTTTAAAATCAATTACTGGAATCATTTTTAATTACCAGGCACTTTAGCATCGATGCCTTCAACATAGTACATCATACTATTTAGATGTGCATCATCAGCAATTTCACCGTCTTTTAATTGTAACTTGCCATTGTTGTCTTTGATAGGTCCAGTAAAAGCATAGTACTTGCCATTCTTAATACTTTCTTTTATCTTAGCAGCATGTGCTTCAACGTCTGCAGGCATATTTGCAAACGGTGCCATTTCAACAGTGCCATCAATCATACCACCAAAGTAGTCTCCTGACTTCCATGTACCGTCTAATACTGCTTGTACTCTTGCAATATAGTAAGGTGACCAGTTGTCAATAGTTGCAGTTAACTGAGCTTTAGGAGCAAATTTCATTTGATCTGATGCTTGTCCAAATCCAAATTTACCTAATTTTTCTGCAACTTGTAATGGTGAAGGTGAATCTGTATGTTGAGCAACCATATCACAACCTTGTGCAATTAAAACTTTTGCAGCTTCGCCTTCTTTAACAGGATTGTACCAAGTGTTTACCCAAATAATATCGATATCAACATCTGGATTTACGCTCTTAGCACCTAAGTAATATGTATTAATTTCTCTGATAACTTCAGGAATAGGAAATGCACCAACATAACAAATCTTATTAGTTTTAGTCATCATACCAGCAATAACACCTTGTACATGTCTTGCTTGATATAATCTTAATCCATAAGTTGATAAGTTAGGTCCTTGTTTGTATCCTGTAGCATGTTCAAATTTTACATTTGGAAATTCTTTTGCAACTTTTACCATACTATTCATGTAACCAAAAGAAGTTGCGAATATAATATCCATACCTTCCATAGCCATTGACCGCATAACTCTTTCTGCATCTGGACCTTCTGATACAGATTCAATGTATTTAGTTTTGACTTTATCTCCAAAATGTTTTTCAACATCTTGTCTTCCAATGTCGTGTCTATATGTCCATCCATGATCGCCAGTAGGGCCAACATAGATAAATCCAATTTTAATTTTTTCAGCTGAAAAAGCCGAAAAACAGAACAAAGATGCCAGTGTCGCCACTGCCGCGATGGTCTTCATATTCATAATTATCTCCTGTTAACGTACTCTAGAAATAGAGCCGTTTGGTTTTGCTAGGAATGCTTCAAAGGAAACATCCGGATAGTCTTTTTGTAATGAATTGAACATTTTTAAATTTGACATAGCATCATCAAATAATCTTATTCTTTTGTATATTTTTTGATCTAAATATTTTTTAAAAATGACTTTCTTGTTATCTGCTGCTGGACCAGTTCCAAGATTGCCAGCACGTTCAACATAGATTTTATCTATGTCAATTCCTTGATTTCTAAATGTATCTAGAAATGTTTTCTTATTATCAAAGTTAGGTCTAGCTGTTACAATAATAACTTTTGATCCTGCCTTTGTAGCATTCTTAAGTATCATCTTAACTTTGTTAATCATTCTTGCTATTGGTGTGGAAGTCTTTTGAAAAACTTCAGCATTTTTAAATTCACCAAAATCGTATTCTTCACCAGATTTTTTCTTATAAGTGTTAAATTCTTGGTTATCAAGCTTCTTGATAATTTTACCGTTTTTAACTATGTGTACTTTTGCTTTAGTAATAAACATAGTTTCATCTATGTCAAATATAGTTAAACCTTTTCCGGCAGCTTCTTCTAAGTATGTTTTAAAATTTTTCATTATAGTTATATTATACCATAGTTTTATTGAAAAGTAAAGGACTTTTTAATATTTTATTGTATGTAGGGGTACTTTTTCTTTTCTATCTTGTACACCATGCGTTAATCTTGTGTTACCTGCCAATAAGTGTTTATGACCAGATTTAATATGGTGTAAGATAATAGGTTTAGTCATTGGTTTCTTATGAGCGTTATCGTATTGACTAGAAACTCTATTAGCTTTAGCTTTTTCAATTTCTGGATTTCCAAGTATACCTTTTTTATTGTTAACATCGGTATTTCCCATCTTGTGCAGATTCGAATCTGAATGATGAATGTGAGTTGTAGTTGCACTCTTCATTGCTTTATGAAAGTTTGCTGGAGTAGATAGGTGTTTAAGCTGTTTATGAACATGTTGAGGAAACGCAGTCTTAGGAGCTTGCATCTGAGTATGAACTTCATCATGTTCATCAGTGTGATGTGGATTAATCCATTTCTCATTAATATTTAAATAAGTTTTAAATTTTTCCATATTAACCTCTATAAATTACATTTATATGATCTTCAAACTGTTCAACTTTTTCTAGTCTATTAGGCCAAAGGATATATTCTTTTTCTGGATTCTTTTTAAGATTATTAAGCAAAGGAATGATAGCATTATATAATTTATCGAGTGTATCTTGTGCAGATGTTGCCATCTGTTCAGCATCATTTACAGAGTTTTGCGTCTTCTTTACTACATCTAACTCATCTTCAGTTACAGCAGTAAATCCAAAATCAAAATCTAAATCAGACATTATGCTAAGGCTTTCATTCTTTTAACAAGTCTACCAGCTCTATTAGGAACTTGTCTATACCATGCAGAGTCTATCATTTCGTCTGCAGCTTTATTCCAATCTTGAGAATCAACACCAGCTTTCATACCTTTAAATTTTGAAAGCCTAGGTCTTCCCATGTTAAACATCATGTTTGCTATAATCATTTGACATTCTTCTGGCAAGACATTAAAATCGTTATATAATCGCTCACAATCTGCGAGCACGGTTTGTACGTCGTTATTAAAGGCTTCGATGACTCTGTCTTTTGAAATAGTTGTTCCAATTTCTTGTCCATGCTCTGGATCTGAATCGATAACAAGATGACCAATACCAAAAGTAGCGTAGCCAAGATGATCATTGTATATTTCATGTTTAACACCTTCATCCAATTCAAGTTCTTTTCTTAAGTTTTCTATATTCATATTATAACCTCCTTGTAAAATACTATTTATAATAAAAAAGGCGGGCACTGCCCACCTAATTTATTTTGATATCTTACAATATTACTTTGTTTTATATTCTTCAGTAGTTTTTTCATTTAATTGCATAATGATATGCTTTAAATCTTCGTCTCTTCCATAGAAACCAAGCTGTTGAAGTTGTCTTGCTACTTCTGCATTCGCGGCCATTTGTCTACCTTTTATGATAGATTTAATTGTATTTTTGAATGAGCTAGCAATATATTCACATACTTGACATGTGATGTTGTAAGTTGTAGTTAAAGTTGTCATTTACTTTTCCTCGTTAATTAATTGAAATTTTACGAGGTCGCTTCTCTTCTGGTAGGACTACCTTTAATTGAACAGATAGTATGCCGTCCTGAATGTCAGCACCATTTACTTCCGTATATTCGGACAGTCTAAATGATCTTGAAAACTTTCGAGCACTAATACCTTTATGGACATACGCGTCTTGTTCTCTACGCTTAGGTCTATTACCAATAATGTTCATAACGTGGTCTTTTACTTCAATATCGATATGTTCTTTTTTGAATCCGGCTACTGCCATCTCAATTTCATATTTCATATTGTCGTGTTTAACTACATTATATGGTGGGTATGTATCTTTCGCGTGGCTATGAATATTTTCTAGCTGGTCGAAAATGTGATCGAATCCCAAAAAAGCGTTTCTTGGGTATAAAAAGTTCTTAGTCATAATTGCCTCCTATTGACTAGCAAGGTTGTGCGAGACCCGTTTATCGGCGCCTCTATAATAATATATATAGTATCTTTGTTTTTAATTTAAACTAGTAGATGAAAATTTAACAGCTGCCAAATGGAAGTCGTGTTTGCTTTTCCCATGCTTTTTCAAATGCTTCAGAAGTGCGAGGTAAGCGTTCACAGTTGCCCCATAGTCTTTTAATATAACTATTAACTGTGCGGTCTATGTCTTTCCTACTCCATTGACTTGGTATCAAGTGACCTTTTACAGCATAGAAGATTTCATTTTCATCTTTACTAGTCATTTTGTTCCATTACCAATGTTATATTTTGGACATAATTCCCATTCATCTTTATCTTTAAAAGATATTATTTTAATTTGTCTTAATGGAGCTATAGGTTGTAGTTGTTCTTTATTTACTACAGTTAATAATCCCCAATCACTCATTAATGTTGCTATAGTGTTTCTACGGCCGACATCATTTTCTTCGAGATTGGACTTTTTTCCGTCTAATAAAAAGAGCTCCTTAAAGTGCACGATAAAATATCGTCCTTGCTTATGAAGTATATGGCACGATTGATAAAGCTTATTATCTTTACGTGACGCGACACCTATTCTAGTTAATGTCTCTCTTATTTTAAGAAAATCGTCTGGCTCGTTTAATGTAACCTCTAGCATATTTGCTGGGTTCCATTCTACAATGTTATTTTCTTGTTCCACCTTTTGCCACCTTATTTTTCAATTCATTTATTTGATCAGTGGAAAGTAGAGGTAAAATCTGTCGGGCTTTTTCGTTGCTATAGCCATAATATGTTTTAACCACATCCAAGTCACTAATCTGTTCAGGTTTGAACCATTTAGAAAACCTTTTACGTTTTCTAATTATATTTATAAGAAACGAATATTGAAGGTGGTTATCTAGGTGATGATTACGATTCATCTCATTTGCAGCTAACACTGTATCAGGAAAATATGATAGTTGCCTGTTAATCATGTATGGTAAATATGCTTTTTCAGTAATATCATCTACCATGATATTTTTCTTAGTGTAATTTATTGAGTTCGAGTATTCAAATGGATTCATTGTATATCCTATGCGCTTTTAAGAGGAGCCCAGTTTTCTACTCCACCTACATAATTATCATAATCAATTTCAGCTTCTATGTGGTTTTTAGTGAGCTCTGTTGTTGGCAGTTTATTTAGATGTGTGTTATGCCAATATAATTGTGGTACAGTTCTATGGCCTTTTTGCTTCATAAAATCTTTTGCAAAAAGATCATAGCTTATATTGATTTCTCTATATTGATAACCCCAATCTAACAGTTTCTTTTTTAAAATCTGGCAATAACCACAATCGTCTTGAGTGTATAGTGTTAACTTAATTGAATTGAACATCTGACATTACCTCCGTTAAACATGCCACCACATTAAGTTCATGGTCAGCAACAAATGCATTTTTATATTGATAGTCTGCAAGCAAAAGAACAAGTTGCGGTATTGATTGTGGTGCAACTTTATCTATCATTCTGTCGTAAATAGCTCTAAAAATAGCGCTTGCATCTGTATCTATATTATTAACTACCCAAGATCTCATACCTTTAAAATTTTTATTTTTTAAATGAGAGAACAAATCATCAAAGTTTTTATCTTGAAGGTTAGCTACAACACCTGAATCGATACGGCCATTAATAGAATATCTTTGTAATTCATTTAGCACTCTACGCCAATCAGGTGCAAATTTCATTATAAGTTCAGCTAAAGGTTTGTCGTCATATTCAATTTTTTCATTATCTAAAATAGTTTTACATCTAGCCATAAAGGATTCACACAATTCAATCATAGATTTTTTAGATGTGTTAAATTCATATACACCACATCGTGAATGTAATGGCTCGATAATTCTGTTTTTAAAGTTGCATGTAAGAATAAATCTGCAGTTATTGGAAAACTCTTCTATAAAACCGCGTAACGCTGGTTGTGTAGATTGTGGATTGAGATAGTCGGCTTCATCTAATATAACAACTTTATAACCACCTTGTAATGAAACAGATGATGCAAATTGTTTTATCTTAGTTCTTAACGTATCAATATTACCTTCTTCAGAACCGTTGATAAGAATAAAATCGCAACCGAGCTCATTGCATAGAGCTCGGGCGATTGTGGTCTTACCTAAGCCGGCAGTACCAGTGAACAACATATTAGGAAGTTCACCACCGTCGACTATCTTTTGGAAGGTTAATTTTAAAGATTCAGGTAAGATTGTATCTGCTACAACCTTAGGCCGGTACTTCTCACACCATAGAAACTCAGCACTCATTATTTCTTTGGTTCCGCTTTAGTTTCTTCTTTAGTTTCACTTTTATCATTCATTGCATCTTCTTGCTGAATAGCTTCACTTATTTGAATGATTTGAATGGCTTGGTCTCTTAAGCCACCAATAGTGGAAAGCTCTTCGCCTTTAAATCCACCTCTTTGTGTAACAGCATCAATTACTGCAACAATGCTTCTACTTGCTTTGTTTGCAAGATCTTTTAATTGTTTTATATTATCCGTATCTGACATATTATTATGCTCCGTATGTTGAAGATTTTTCAAGTGCAATCCAATACTTTAAAGGTATTTCTTTATTTTTAAATTGCGTTATTAATTTAGAAGATATTTCTACTTCATAATCACCTGGTAGGATCTTAAGATTAGAAATACTTATGATAAAGTTAAACACAGCGTCTTGTTTAAACTCGCCATCAATGTCAATCGAAAATGCATTTGATGTTGGATTTTTATTCTCAAGAACTGATAAGCTTAATACACCATCTTTTGCTTGTATTGATACTTCGGTGTGACCTAAAGTTGATGCAGCTTTTTTCAATTTGTTTAGTGTATCATTATCTAATACAAACTTAACATCAGCCTCTGGCATAGTAACATCTTTTGTAGGTGCCGTTAATGTTTCTTCGGCAGCATAAAAGTAATTTACTTTAGATCTACCAGATGCATCAGAAACAGTAACAGAGTGATCTTCGAATTTTAAACTAGGAGAATTGACTAATCCTATTACTCCAATAAATTCGTTTAAATCGTATATGCCGAAATCTTTTTCGAAACTTTCGGTAACATCGGCAGTTGCTACTACGTTTCTTGCTTCACTAATAGTTTTAATATTCGATCCAGATTTAATCAATATATTTTGATTAATGCCTGAAAAGTTTCTTAAAACCTGTAAAGTGCTTTCACTTAATTCCATAATTAATAACCTTCCTTTTTGTATTTTATAATAATATTATACCATAGATTTGTGCAAATGTACACAGTTAATTTCATTTAATTTTTTATCTTAGAAAAATTTCTATCTTTTACAAATTCAATCTTGGACTCAAACTTACCATCTAATATGTCTCCTTTATGAGATATAATAAAGGTATTACTATTAGCGTCCATCATGGATAGTATTTTTAATAAGTTTTCAATACCATCATGATCAAGTGATGAATCAAATGTTTCATCAAGTACCAATAGATTAGTTGATACTGAATTTTTCATTTTAGCGATCTGCCTCCATGTAAATAATAAAGATAAATCGATCCTTTGCTTTTCGCCTTCACTAAAAGAATCATAAGTAAAATCATCTCTGTGTCTAGACTTTATTGTTTCATTAAAATTTTCATCTAAGTTGAAAGAAACGAAGAAGTCCAGAGTTTGCAAGAACTGATTAACAAGTTTATTAATAGTAGGCAAATACTGTTTAATAATTTTTGTCTTAATACCAGTATCTCTTAACATTTCAGCAATAACATTGTTATAACCGAACTGTTCGTTTAACTTAAGCTTCTCTTCAAATAAACTTTCTTTATCGCTATTCATAGTTTCTAAGTCGTTACGTGCACCAGTTAGATCAGCCGATACTTCACTTTCTAAATACTTTTGTAACTCATCGTTGTTTTGATTTACTGAAACGATCTCTCTATTATTTGCATTAATAGTATCTGTTTTTTCTTTTACGTCTTTAATGATTTCTTCTAATGCTAATATGTTTGTGTCAATAGAATTACCATTAACTTCTACTGTATTTAGAGATGATTGGACTTTTTGAGCTTCACTTCTTGTTTCTGAAATAAGTTTATCTTTGTTAGCTATAGGCTGATCACATGTAGGACACTCATCATTCTTTTCTAGAAACATACCACGTTTTGCAACTGATTTCATTTCTTGTTTTATAGTAGCAATTTCACCTATAACTTTATTCTTTTGTGTTTGTAGTTTTTTTAGTTCATCAATTGCTGTACTAGATTCGAGTGCTAAACTCAATTCACTATTTTGTATTTGAAGTTTCTTTATTCTTTCTCTTGCAGTTGCAATTTGATTTTCATATTTGTTTCTATTCTCTTTGGTAAGAGCAGCGATATCTCTAATATATTTTGCTTGCTGTTCTATTTTACTTTTTACGATATTAGTATCATTACTTATTCTAGTAATGCTTTCTTTTAATATAGAATTTCTTTCTCTTATAATAAGATTCATCTTAGAAAAAATATTAATATCTAGGAGATCTTCAATAACATTCCTACGATGGCCTGCATTCAGTTGCATAAAAGGTATGAAAGAAGATGAACCTAAGACAACTACTTGATGAAAACTTTTATGATTAAGTTTTAATATATTTTGCTCAAGGATCTTCTGATATTCTAATGAATGAGAAGATTGGTTGATCATAGCACCATCTTTCCATATTTCAAATATGTTTGGCTTTATGCCTCTTATGATTTTAAACTGTGCTGCACCTACTGAAAACTCTACTTCAACTACTGCTTGCTTTTGATTTATAGAATTAACTAATTGGTTCTTCATAATTTTACGATGAGGTTTGCCAAACAATGCAAACGATATAGCATCTAACATGGTTGATTTACCAGCACCATTATGACCAACAATAAGTGTTGACTTATCTTTATTCAAAGGTATCTCAGTGAAAGAATTTCCAGAAGATAAAAAGTTCTTATATTTTATAGATTTAAAATTTATCATGCTATTTCAAGTGCCTGTGCTTCTGTCATTAGTTCTCTCATTTGCAGTTTAATCTTGGTCTTATCTAAATCTGTATCTACTGCTTCGACATATGAATCAACAATTTCGCCTGTATCTTCAAATTTCATATTTTCATCTTCAACGTTTTGACCCATAAATTCATTAAAGTTTTCTGCTATTTTTAATTCATAGATATCTTGATTCTGAATGTTATCAATAAATCTATCGAATGTAAATGGATCAGTCTTTTCTGCTACAACAACTTTAACAAACTTTTTAGATAAGTTTTTATTATAGTTATTATAACATACTTCTTTGTCATTGTACACTATTTTTTCAAATAAAGTGTAAGTATTTTGTATTTTTTCTATTTGTCTTGTTTCAGTATCTAAAATATGAAAGTACTTTGTATCATGTGCATCAGACCAAAAGAACTCCATAGGATTACCTAAGTACCATATGTTATCTCTTTTAGATGCTGTATGATAATGACCAGATAATACTTGTTCAAACTTATGAAATAGCTTTGGATCCATACCGCCATGTGCCATGATACCTCTGCCAATTTCAAAGTTAGCTAATTCAAGATGAGCGCCTAGCCAGTCTGCTTTGCAGTCTCTAATAAAATTCATTGATTGGTCGTAGTTATCTGCGCATATCCATGGAAGTAATCCCATATTCAAAGAACCGTATTGCATAACAGTTGGTTCCATAATTATATGGATTTCATTCATATAATGTCCTAGGCATTCTTTTAATGAATTCAATTCATTAGTGTTCTTATAATACGTATCATGGTTGCCTGGTATAATATCCATAACCATATTATTTTTTCTTAAAGGTTCTAAAAACACTCTTCTATTTTGGTTAAGTGCTTTAAAATTTACAAATTTACGGTGATCATAATAATCACCTAGGTGTAATATTTGTTTTATTCCACGTTTTTTACACTCTGGAAAAAATATATTTTTATAAAAATCTTCTGCATTATCTAAAAATATTTCTGAAGAGTTTCGAATTCCGTTATGTGTATCATTGAGTATTGCTATTTTCATTCGTTATTCTCTTTCTTAAATCACTTGTACTAAATCTATGTTCTCTTTTATTAAAGTACAATTCTATATCACGTGCTTTACAAATATCTCTTCCTGTAAAGTCTTTTTCTCTATATTCTTCACCTAGTATGCGTACGTCTATATTTCTCATAGAAAGTATATCTATAAGATCATTTTCGTACATGTATGGAATAACTTCATCTACAAATCTAACTGCAGATAGCTGTGTGTATCTTTCAACTATTGTTTGAACAGGTTTATTTTTTTCTATTCTATCAATAGAAGGATCAATCTGTAAAGCGCATATTAAATATTCACAATGATCCTTTGCTTCTCTTAACATTTCAATATGACCAGCGTGTAATAAATCAAATGTAGATGCTGTAATACCTACCTTCATTGCATAAACACGCTTAAATCTGAATCCGCTAATTTTACTTTGCGTTTCTTTTTTTCTTTCTTAACTATTTCTTTTACTTGATTATCTGTATTACGTACTCTTGCAATTCTATCTTTAAGTGTATCAACAAACCGTGATGCTTGATTAGAAGCTACAGCTTCAGTACCCATGTCAATAAAATTTTCAATACCAGATTTAGCTAAATAATTAAGTTTAATTTCTTGTTGTTTTTTTTCTTTTGATATTCTTCTTAAGAAAGCATACCATGTTATCTGAGTAAAATATGCAAATGCATTTGGTTTACCAGTTCTGGTTGCTGCTTCTAAATTATAGTTGCTAATCGCCTTTAAACAATTTTCAACAGCATCCATAACCATTTCTTCTCTATAAGTATATCTTATAAAGTTTCCTTTATGCGATAAACCTTCAGCTATTTTTAAGAAGCATTGAGCAACATAGTCTGGGACTGTAGGAATTTTAGTTTCATTATCTCGTGCGATTACAACTCTTTCAACATATTCGACTACTGCGCTAGAGAAGTCAGAATTGTTAACATAGTGTATACTTTTTTTGCGTGCCATTATCATAACCTTTATTTTATAGTATTATTATACACTGATTTTACGTAAAAGTACACTGTTTAATTTCTCTCTTAATTAAAAATATAATAGTGTACATTTGTGTGAAT
>Ga0308007_10000065_pt1 | contig 40598 bp, 53 predicted proteins | sample Neamet71_FD_203152 | JGI IMG/M metagenome (GOLD analysis project Ga0308007, IMG submission 203152) | Marine microbial communities from water near the shore, Antarctic Ocean - #71 | ecosystem: Environmental > Aquatic > Marine > Unclassified | place: Southern Ocean | collected 2014-06-07
GACACTGGGGAGGTTGGCCACCTTCTTACCAGTGTTCTTTATGTAGACCGCCTTGGGGTTCATAGTCTTCTTACCGTTCGTCGTGGCGTAGAAGGTGCCCTTGACCGTCCTGAAGATGACACGCTTCTTGGAGTTTAAGTAATTCGTGGGGAAGTTCATTGTTTATATATTACTGTTCTTTTTTTCGGGTATCATACTTCATAGGGCTTTCTGTGTGGATACAACGCTGGATCGGCTCTTATTTTCTTAACTTCTTCAACTTCTTCAAAGCGTTCATATATTGTTTTTTATGCATTTCCATTTCCCTCCTGAGTGTAATCTCTTCCTTTTTACGGATGGTTGCTGGGTCCGTGGTGATGATTCGGAAAGTCATGAGGTTGGGAATCTTGGGGGCGTTGTTGGGTTTCTTGGTGACTCGGAGTTTCTTCATGGCCGACTGAAGTTGACGAACGGTGGGCATTTACTTTAAGCGCGCAAAAAATTTGACGAACACGAGGACTCCCTTGAACCCAAACTCATCTTTACGTATCATGGAGTACATTAAACCTATTCATGGTGGGGAGAAACATGGGTTCTGATTCTTCAGCAAAATCTTGAAAAGAAAAATAATCACCTACGTACAGTGTGCCGTAGATGAGTGTGATGACCAGTGGTGTGGGAATCATTTTATTATATATATATATAATATATGTGGTTGGTCTTCTTACTCGTGGGGGTCATCATGTACCTCTTGTACAGCCTCAGGGATAAGAAGCGTATCGGATATAAATGTTTCCTCTTGACGATACCAAGTTCTACGAATCGACGGGAAAATTTCTTGGCCCACCACGACCCCGGTGTACCCCTGGAAATTATAAACGGTGTAGACACCAAGAATGTTGAAAATGCAAAGAAATACCAAAGCATCATAGACCCTGGGTATTTCAAAGAAGCTCTACGATTGCATTACGGAAAATTAAAATTACGAACCGATGTGACACATTTTAACATGGGGGCCATCGGGTGTTACATGGGACACATGGAGTTTTACAGGAGATGTTTCGAACAGGGACTCAAGTACGCTGTCATATTTGAGGACAATGTCGTCGTGGAAGATAATGAAATGTACGATCAGATTCAGAGTGTCATCGATGTCATGGGGGACGATTTTGAAATGTGTTTTTTCCACTGCATCACTCGGTACCCGGACAAGGAAAAGGTTAAGGGTCTTGAAAAAATGAAATGGATTTCGAGTACCAAGTGTTATCTCGTACACGTCGAAAATATGCAAAAATATTACAAATATTTCTTTCCTATAGATAATCATGTCGATATGAAACACGAAGATATCATCGCCCGAGGAGCCCGCGTATTCTACAAGGACCTCAGGGAATTCATGTATATTAACCGGACACAAAGTAGTACCATAGGTCATAGCAATCATCATAGACCTAAATATTTTTCGAAACAGTATCCTTCAGTCACCACAGATGTTCTCGAGTATGGATACTAAAATATTGACTCATAATAAATGTCCAACGCGCACGCCTTCGTGGGGATGCTCATGAACTCTCGAACACAAACGCACTACTTTCATCTGCAGACCACCTCCTACGCCTGCCATAAGGCGCTCGAAAAGTACTACGAAAAGATTGTTGGTCTCATCGATAGCTACGCCGAAGCTTACATGGGACAGTACTCCCGTATCAAACCCGTCAAGATGAACAAGCGGTTTCTCACGGACCCCAAGAAGGCTCCTATGTATTTTAAGAGTCTTCTGAAGCGCATGAAAGCTATGAAACTCCCTAAGGATTCATATCTTAAGAATAGTGAAGATGAAATCTCTACGCTCATCCATAAGACCCTATACCTTCTGAACCTCAAGTGAAGTTCTACTAGGTCTCCTTAGCATATTAAATATACTGCTTAATTTCAGAGGTGAAGGGCTTGGTGGTTCTTCACATAGGATACTGAGACCGTTGCACACGTCTGGTTTTTCTTCCCTACACGGGAACTGTTTATTGAAAGCTGTTATAGAACTCGCCGGGATATCAGGACTCTCCGACAAAAGCCTATCATATTCCATTCTACACTTTGTGACAAACTCCAAGGCTGTATTACGGTTCAAGGGTTCCAGTGACAATTCCATGTCTATATTCCTGTAAAACTTGGAATACTGTACACACATGAGAGAATGCGTCTCCATGAGTTTTCCGCAGTTGTTAAACTTTGAGACAGAGTTTATGATACCACTGACGACGTTCATGAAGGCGAAGAAATACTGAATAATAAGTATGCGCCCCTTTGTCGCACTGTTCGCTGTTGATGAAGGGTTAAGTACGGCGAACCCACCTACACCCGTGATACTCGACATGATTATGGTCGGGTAGGATAACCAATCGTGTTGATTTTTGAATAGAAGACGCGCATGATTATGAAGCCACCTGTACCCTGCAGCTTTTTGTGCCCACTTCGCGATAAGCTTCTCCTGTTTGTCGGACCAACCATGATGTTCCTGGTTGGTCGTCATAAATAATGTTGATAAAATAATATGAGCCATCAGAAGAAAAGCGTCATTTTCACGTATGGTCGATTCAATCCACCTCATTTGGGTCATAAGAAGATGATTCAAGGTATCGTGGACCGTGCGCGTAAGGAGAAGAAGAATCCCATCATCATCGTTTCACACACCACCGGTACCAACAAGAACCCCCTGAACGTACATAACAAGTTGACCATCTTAAAATCTTGGTTTCCCAAAGTGACTTTCTTACACTCTTCGAAGGATACACCCCTCGCAAAAATTACAGATACTTTCGCGAATAATTCAGTCATGATAGTTGGGGAAAATCGCAAGAACAGTTTTGGATACCTGAAGTTCAACAAGGGAAGTATCAATAGGAACGCCGCCGCCCCCTCTGCGACCAAGGCCAGAGCTGCAGCGGTTCGAGGAAACGCGAAGACCTTCAAGAAGCTGACTGGATACAACTCCCCCAATATCATGAGTAAAATTAAGAGTGCGAGTACCCCCGTGGTGAAGAAGAAACCTCGTTCAACGAGAGTGTCTAAGAAAAACTCACCCAATAGCAGTATATAATTTTTTTATTACCCACCTTTAAAGATTATATCATCAAAGCCTGACGCCTCGCTTCACTATCAACAAACTCGTTGTGTGTATTCCCCGCGTGTGCCTTGACCCAGTGCATCTCGACGGTATTGAACTTTTCCCTCAGTTCGTCGAGGCGTATCCATAGTTCCTTGTTCTTCACGGGGGTACCCCCCGCAGTCTTCCACCCCTTATTCTTCCACCCGTGTATCCACACGTTCATACCTTTCATCACGTACACACTGTCAGTGTAGACAATCACGTCGGTGAGTCCGTGTTCTAGACACTTCTCGAGACCCTTGACGACCGCGGTCATCTCCATGATGTTGTTGGTCGAATGTTCCGTACCTCCACTGATATCGAAGAGGTCCACGCACCTCGCAGCCCACCCTCCGCGTCCGGGGTTACCCAAGCAACTTCCATCCGTGTAGAGCACATACATTATTATTTTATAGAATCATTTTTTTAAACCTAAGTGAAGGTCTAACTTCTTGGTATGCAAGAAACTAAAATGGATTGCGACATTTGCTGTGAGACTATCAATGGCCACAACAAACCCGTGAAATGTGGATTTTGTGAGTTTAGCGCGTGTTCCCGATGCACGGAGAGGTACCTACTTGAAACGCATGACGACGCGCACTGTATGAGTTGTAGGAAAGGGTGGGACCATGGTATTCTATCTGACTATATGACTCAGAACTTTTTGAAAAAGGACTACAGGGACCGCCGGAAAGAAGTGCTCCTCGACAGGGAAAAGTCCCTATTGCCACAGACACAACCTGACGTGGAAAATGAACTTGTTGAGAGAGGGCGCAAGAAACTTATAGATAGTCTCGCGTGCCAAAAGAGTTTACTTCAGAAGCAGCTCAATGAGATTACCCTCACCCTAACTGACCTACGATACGGTGTTGTTACCGACGCCGCTAGCGGTAAGTCTTCCACGATGACCCGCAAGTGTCCGGTGGAAGACTGTAGAGGCTTCCTCTCGGAGGGTTGGAAATGTGGTATATGTGAGGCGGATATATGCAAGGCGTGTAACGAGCCGAAGGGTGAAGAACACGAGTGTGACCCAAACAACGTAGAGACCATGAAGCTATTGAATAAGGATTCCAAGCCCTGCCCTTCGTGTGGTACCCTCATCACCAAAATTGATGGCTGTGACCAGATGTGGTGCACACTGACCAACTGTCACACGGCGTTCAGTTGGCGCTCGGGGAAGAAGGTGTTTGGCGTGATTCATAACCCACACTTTATTCAGTTTGCCGCGAATAACGGTGTAGCCGAGAGGAACCCGCAGGACTTACCGTGTGGAGGGTTACCCGATGTGTACAACTTTTTTAACCGTGTGAGACGCTTTATGAGTATGACTGACCCCCCCAACAAAGCGAACGACAGACTTCATGACAGACTTTCACGATCCATACAGTTCGTCAGACACATGACACACGTTGAAGAGGAGCGGTACAGGGTGACTGACGTGGTGCATACAAACACGGACCTGCGCGTGCGCTACCTACTCAAGGAGATTGACAATACTCAATTTTCAAATCTTATTATCCATAGGGATACGGCGCGTAAGAAGAAGAAGCTGTTCCATGACATTGTAGTCATGATTATACATACCACCACTGATATTATTAATATCATTCACACCCAGCTCACCCCACAAAATGCTACACAGGTGTACGAACAGATGGATGTACTTGACAAACTTAAGGATTACGCGAACGAACAGTTTAAGCGTGTGGGGATATTGTATAAGTGTAAGTTTCCGTACATTAATTCAAAATGGAGCTTTGAGAGATTTAATTAGAAATAGGATTTTAATATTTAAAAATGCTGAAACACTTTAAAAATTATTTGGTTAATTGTTTTTTGTAGAGAAATCCCAAACTAACATTTAGTTGGAGAAAGCAAGGCCACCCATACCCGACTGGATACGCAGGACGTTGTAGTTCACGGCGAACATGTTGAGCGACGTGGCGGTGGTACCAGCCGACGTCTTGATGGCAACCTGCGCGTTGTCGATGCGGGAGAAGTTGCACGTGCCGGTGGGCTGGTGCTCCTCGGGCTTCAGGGCGAAGGAGTACGCGTACACACCGGGGCAAGGGGAACCGGAATGGTGCTGGAAGGGCTGCACCTGGTTGAAGTACTTACCCTTCTGCTCCTTGAAGCGGTCCTGGCCGTTGAGGACCAGCTTGAAGGTATCGACGGGACCCGCGATCTCCTCAGTCCACATGGGACCACCGGCGGCACCAGCGAGGAGAAGGGGGGCGCCAGTCTGGGACGTGGCCATGACCACGTTAGAGCCGATGGAGGCGGCGAGGATGTTGGAGGTGAGCACGGGCTTAGCGGAGGTGAAGTTCCAGAGGTTGGAGTGCTTCACCGAACCCTGGTCGGCGCAGAAGATGAGCTCCTTGACGGGGTGGTTGTAGGACAGACGGATCTGCTTGGTACCCTCGGCGGCGGCGAGGGTATCCGTACCAGTGTGCTGGAGCTGCTCGATCAGGTACTCGTGACCCTTCTGGGCGAAGCGGCGGCGCTCCTCAGTGTCGAGGTACACGTAGTTACCCCACACCTTGAAGGTGGCGCCGTCAGTGTACAAGTCGAATTCGGACGAGAGGTCAAAGTCAAGACGGACCTCGTGGTACTGGAGGGCGATCAGGGGCAGGGCCAGTCCCGGGTTGCGGTTGAAGAAGAAGATCAGGGGGAGGTAAATCGCACCGGCGGCGAGGGAGCCGGGGGTGGTCATCTTACCCCACGTGGCCTTCTTGGACTCGTCCAGGTACAGCTCGGAGTACAGACGCCACCAGCGCTGGTAGTGCTTGTCGATGCGCTGACCACCGATGGACAGCTCGACATCCTTGATGGCACGCTCGGCGCAGAACGCGCTATCAACGGTGGTACCCACACCGCTCACCTGGGCGAGAGCAGCCTTGGACACCATCTCGATGTACATGTCGGAGATGAGATCACCGTTGCGCGCGACAGTCACGGAGACGCGACCGTTGTTGGCGGCAGTACCGTTGACGGTCTGCTCGATGTTCTCCATAGCGAAGTTGGTGTGGCGGCGGTAAACCGCCTGGAAGAAAGTAACCTTGGGGTTACCGGTCAGGTAAACGTCTTGAGCACCGTAAGCGACCAGTTGCATGAGTCCACCCGCCATCGTTTGTTTTGTACTATATAGCAACATTTTTTTTCAGCGCGAAAAAACCCACACACTTTTTCCTTTGTATATTTAAAATGTCTGAGATTCAGCAGCAACCTGAAGAAATTGTTGAAGATGAAGTGGAGTCTGAGGAGGAAGAGATGTCCGACGAGGACATGGCAGAGTATGAGGGGGAGGAGGGGGACTACATCACGGTGGAGGCTCTCCTGAGTTCCACGCTCATGACCGAGGATGGTGACACGGTATGCTCTGCCCTGGTGAACATCGGTCGCCAGTTGGAAATGCAAAATAAGATCATGGTCAAACTTTTGACCACCCTCCAGAAGAGAGCTTAGAAAAATGGATCGTATACTATATAAAATGGCTGAGCCAACTCACTTCCTCGGTGATCAGGCGAACCATGATGAAGCCAACAGTGCCATGTGGGCTAACCAGATTCAAACATTTAACAATGAACAATTGATGCAATTCTTGAATCAATTGGAACATACTTGGAAAATAAACGAACGAAACAACAGTTACATATCTCAACGTATTGGATACGACAATTTTTTCTCAAAAGATGAACTCGCTGAGGATGGCTACCCCCAGACGGTGGACATCGAGAGGATCCATGGAAAGTTTGTACGCATGCGAGACCATCTCTGTGAGCTGTACCATCGAGCAGATAGCCTGAAGATGATGGATATGGAGGATGATAATGATATGAAACTTTCAGTTCGAGTAAACAGACTCATAGACCAAGTAGATGACGCCTGGCAGATTGTATTTCGCAACGCCCGCATCTCTGAACGAGTCAATAACCCCACGTATGTTCCAATCAACCCTGAATCTGACCCTTCTATTTTTAGGGTATCCACCATTTCAAAACCCGAAGAACTTTCCCCCTTTCAACAAGCCATCATGCAGACCCTGAAGTACTTGTATACCAATAACATCAAGAGGTACAAGGGTCAGTGTTGCACTGAAATTAAAACAGCCTCTGGATGTTCCACTCGCGCCTGGAAACCTATGCAGAGTATTCAGGAGTTTGTATACAGTGTGGGAAAGAAGGAGGTGGAGTTTGACCTATGGAAGAACCTCACATCTAGGGGTACGGCCCACAGGGATGTCATCACCCATTTGTCTAACTGTAAGGATATGCAATTCCCCGATATTGTGAAGAATCGCCATGTCTGGTCATTCACCAACGGTATCTTCGTGGGTAAGGAGTGGTCTGACCAGACTGGACTCTACAAGTCTGCGTTTTACACGTACGATTCCCCTGAGTTTAAGAATCTAGACCAGACTGTGGTGAGTTGCAAGTATTTTGAACAAGAGTTTAAGGATTACGGTCATCTCGAAGATTGGTATGATATCCCGACCCCCTTTTTCCAATCCGTCCTAGACTACCAGGGTTTCGAGGAGGATGTAGCGAAGTGGGTGTACGTCATGGGTGGTCGACTGTGCTACGATGTCAACGACATGGATGGCTGGCAGGTTATCCCGTTCCTCAAGGGTGTTGCCCGTTCTGGTAAGTCTACCCTGATTACGAAGGTGTTCCGTAAGTTTTATGGCGCTGAGGATGTTCGTACGCTCTCCAACAACGTTGAGAAGAAGTTTGGTCTGTCCGCCATTTACGATTCGTACATGTTCATCGCACCCGAGGTGAAGAATGACCTAGCCCTGGAGCAGGCGGAGTTTCAGTCCATCGTGAGTGGTGAAGATGTGTCCATCGCCGTGAAGTGTGAAAAGGCCAAGTCCATCGAGTGGAAGACCCCAGGTATTCTGGGTGGTAACGAAGTCCCTCACTGGAAGGATAACTCTGGGAGTATTTTGCGTCGTATTCTCACGTTCAACTTTGGTAAGCAGGTGAAGGAGTCTGACACGACTCTTGATAAAAAGTTGGAACTGGAACTCGATGCCATTCTTCAAAAGTGTATCAGGGCCTATCTCGAGTATTCACAAAAGTACGCCAACAAGGATGTATGGAACGTGGTACCCGAGTACTTCAAGACTGTTCAGAAACAGGTGGCGATGGTGACGAGTACCCTCGAGAACTTCCTGCAGTCACCGACGGTTGAACTGAACCCCAAGGCGTGTTGCCCCAGAGCGGAGTTTGTCTCCAAGTTTAACCAATACTGTACAGCGAACAACCTTGGGAAGCCCAAGTTCAACTATGACTTCTACGCGGGTCCCTTCAGTCAGCGTGACATCACGGTGCGTCACCATACCATGGCGTACAAGGGGAGGATGGTGGCGAATCAGGAGTTTATTTTCGGTATCGATTTGATTGACTTTGACAATGAAGGATTTGGTACCGACCATTAAAATATTAACGAATAATAAATATGAATAAGAAAGGTGGTATGTTCAATGAGTTTTTAAACAGTGACAATAACGCTAACACTCCAGTGAATAAGAAAATGAGTATAGATATCACGAGGCATCTCACGAATGATGAGCGTATAGAGTTGAAGAAGGATCTTAATAACGGAAAAAATATCAACAACAAAATGGAGGAAATGTTGAAGCGTAAGTGGAATAGCACCAACATAAGTTCCCTGAAAGTGTCCCCTCTCAAGTTAGGTTTTTTCAACGCTATAGTGAACGAAAAGTTTGACAAAAAAGAACGAATTGATTTAGTGCCTATATTTAATAAAAAACCTCACACGCGCGAGGCTATTCCTAAAACAACTTTAGAAATTGAAATAAAAAGTATCAAATTATATTTTGGGAGATTTAAAGTGGGTGCCGAGCATTCTTTAACTGGAAAGTTTGGAGAAGTGGATCCGAAGAAGAAATATTTCATGGCTCAGATTGCCGCTCATGTCTATGATGGGAAAGCTAATCAGGGTATAACTTTCAGGGTATACAGGAACGGGAAGATTCATTTCTCTGGAGGTATTTTAAATAATAATATTAAACAGCCCGAACAAATTCGAAAGTACATCGTGGACAACTTCACGAAGGGGGAGGCTTTTCTGTACACCCCTATAGTGTACAACAACACCGTAGGACAGTACAATATGAACGGTGCCGTCAGTCTTTCGGGTGTTGCACAGGCTTTTCGTATAACTGGAAAGGTGGATTATGAACCCGAATTGCGAGCTGCTCTTCGTATGCAATACTCTGGAACGTCGTACCAGTTCTTTAGTTCTGGTGTTGTACAAATCCTGGGCGTGCGCGACGAAAAAGACATGCTTCGTGGTTACGAGAGTGGTAAAGAGCTCGCCGAACAGTTAGTCGTCATGGGTTTATTACGTCCATCTACCATGAACACAAAAAGTATTGTGAAAAAGAAAGAGAAAAAGGTTGTCACGACCAATAAGAGTACCGCTGATGTCATGTACAACATGAAAAAGAATGTCATTAAGATTGGTAAGAAATCTTGTGTGAGGTTCCCCAAGCCCGAGCTCGTGGCGGCGGCCAAGAAAATAGGTGTGGTGAACATCAAGGGAACCACCACAAAAGAGAAGATTTGTCAGATGATTAAGGAGCGCGTCTTTGGTTCCTTCATGGTTGATAATAAACCATGCTTGGTGTACACTAAAGCTCAAATTGTTCCCTTGGCCATCACGAAGGGTGTGACCGTCTCTGATAACGACACTGTCAAGAGCATATGTGAAAAGCTCCAAAAGCCCTCCACCCCCCCGAATATGAAAAAAGCTGTCATTGCCAAAGAGAAGGCCGATGCGAAGGTGATTGGTGTCATGGAGAAACGTCGTTTGACCAACAGTGCCATAAAAAGCAACCTGAGCACCCTCTACGGTAAGAAGTGGATGAACACCTACAGGGGTGTGATGCCTTCACTGAATGAGAACGTCGTGGAGATTAAGAAGCGCATAGATGTTTTGGAACCCAAGAAGAATAAGAAGGGTCTCCCCTTCAAAAGAGATGTGGACGCCTTGAAAAAATCTACTGTCCGTGAGTGGAAGTTGATGCGAAAGAAGATGTTGAATAATAAACTGAACAATCTTAATAACAATTTTGCTAATGAACTAGAGAATCTACTCAACGTGGAGATTGTCAAGAAGAAGTCGCCTAAAAAGAAATTCCTTAAGGGTACTAAAGTGGAAGAACTCTAAAAAAATCAACAATCATATATTAGACGATACTTTTATCTTTTAAACAAGACATGTAAAGAGAAACCCCTAAAAATAATAAATGTAAGATGGAGAATCCACGAGATGTATTTTTACACTACGCACGAAGTAAACGAGGATTCAATATAGATGAGATACACACGTCTGCGCATGTTCGCGAATCTTTGGTGGAAGCTATGTTCTACACTATAGTAGACTATATAGACCACGAAAGAAACAATGATGAAAATGGTGTCGGGAAACTAGAGAGATTGTACTCGTATCCAATAGATTTTTTAAAAGTCGAAGACCCCTACGAATGGTTAGAGGAAAATAGACCGAGTGATGATATTGGTCTCATCGTATACATTCATGATAACATATATGAGATGACACCTGGTAAGCATAGACGGTCACTCCTGTACATCATTAACATGTTAAATTTCGATTTATAAGTTTTTGGGGTTCTGCAACCTGTTTGAGGTGTGACGCGTGGTAGGAAAAGTCATAGCCTAGAAAACTTTCTTTCATTTCGTTGGACACAGTGAAGGCTTCGTGAACTCTGGGGTTCCCCGAACACACGGAGGTTTGTTCAATTTTGAGGAGTCTATCTTCCAACATGAGAAAGAGTTTGAGAGAATCGGGACCCATACCATCTTCGCGCATCTTTTCAAACATGCGTTTGGATTCACCTCGAGAGAGATGAAAGTGAGATGTCTTGTAGCCTAGGATTCCCACCTCTTCCGTTCCTTGGTTCCACGTGTGCCACATGATGAACAGCATAATTACCGCGAGTATGATAATCATTTATTAGTACCCAATAAAATAAATAGGTCCTTGATTTTATGAATTGTGTTAAACATGTCATCCTTCGTCTGCACACGGGTAGGGTCTACAATTTCAAATTCAATTTGATACACCATGGGGTCCTCTGCATCCATGTCATGCGAATCACCAACACAAATAGTCATATCAATCGAGAGATTTTTACGAATAAAAGAGACACGTTTCTTTGTTTTTTTCTTATCCATATCTCGATTGGTATCTTCTGGGAGAGGAATCTCTTTGGATACACTGAATCTCACATCGTAGGGGGTTCCCTTCATCTTTTTGAAATCTTCATTCTTAACACGTTCTTTGCGCACGATAACCTCTGTACCCGTAGCTTCATCCACAGATATCCGTGTTCCGTCAGTCTCTCTGTAAAACACCTCGTGTTCAGTGCCGATAACCTTTTCCCACCCAGTGTATTTCTGGAGGCCTAGAATGACCCTATCGAAAGTTGCCTTTCCCACGTTAGTGTCAAACATTTTACCGTTAAACTTTCCTAGGCGCATCTCGAGTTCCACGTGTGGGTCATTTTTATGCTTTTGCACGAGAGGGTAGATCTTGTCGCAAAGTTTATGGACTTCCATTTTCAATATGAAATTGCGTGAAACCTCTAAATAACTTAGGTTGATTTTAAATAGCATGCATGGGTTTTACAATAACGGAAACACGTGTTATTTCAATACAGCCATACAATGTATGTTACGTATACACAAATTCTCAGAACACATCCTCCACAGACCCTACTGTGGGGACTGTACCTTCACCAACAACTACACCGAACTCGTCAGAGTCTACTTCAGGAACGACAAATGTTTGAAGATAAATATTGAACCACTTTTAAAATCATTTCAGGAAAAGTTTCCTCGGTTCAAGGCTCGACAACCCCATGATACCCAAGATGCTCTCTTTTGTATTATAGATATTCTTGAAGTCACGTACCCATACTTAAAGGAACTTGTATACGGTGAAAAGGAACAGCGAACCGTATACCCATCGGGTTCTAAATCTGAAAAGGTACCTTTCAGTATGCTTCTGTTACATAGTGAAGATGGAAAGTCTGTAGGTGAGCTCGTGGGGGCGTCTGAAAAATGGGACACCCTCACCGACTACGTGGATGATGTGGGTAAGAAACATCATGTGGCTACGACGCGTACGAGTATAACGAGGTACCCCCCAATTTTATTTGTTTCTTTTGATAAAAAGGTTCGAGTCGCTGCTGAAGATATATTTGAAAAATATGAAGTGTGTGGAAGTATCATCCATGTTGGAAGTCAATCTGGTGGTCATTACATGTCTATGATTAAACTAGATGCTACATGGTTCGCACAAGACGATGATACAGTTTCTCTCATAGATTTCCCAAAACTTCACGATCATCACGTACTCATGTACAGTTTAAAAAATCCTCCATCTTAATATCCTCCTTAATGTTCACAAGGGTTCTGTAGAAGGTTCGGCGCCCGTTGGGGTACGTCTTGTCTCGGCGGCGCATGAGGGGCTTCCACCACATGGGTTCATCTTGAAACATGTATTGACACTCAACGATGGCATCCTCCTCCACCCACGGTTCGTTAGGAATCTGATGCGGTTTGAGTTCAGATTCAAACACGAGCTTTCCCCTCTCCTGAACGTACAAGCGCCATAGGTCCCCCTTCTTCTTCATCTGAAAGTCGATGGTATTCTTCTCCCTCGGTTTCCACTTGAACATCGTCTCGTGTGTACCAATTTTCACCCACGTTTTGACTGGAGTAAAGATGAGTCCATCAATCTTTTGTGTAACCGTGGGGAGATACTCACTCATGAATGTTTTGAAATCGGTGATGAGGTGAAATGTTTTCAGTTGTATCTTGATGGGGTCGTATTTGAGGACAGTCAATAATTTTTTCATTTCCTCGATATGTTTCAATCTACTGAGAAAGTCGTATTGTCCGACCACTGTTCCACACACCACGAGGGCGTCGTACACCATAAAAATCTCATTTTCATATAGCTCCCCATCGAGTATACTTCCACTCCCATCATACACGGATTTCCTAAAGTTCAAGGGACATAGGAACATGTCGAGGGCACGGTTGAGCAACACACACACCTTTTTATTTTCAAATATGAAGGCGAGGAGCATGCATCTGACACCATCAGTTTTTTCACATACCAAATAGGGTTGAGACCGGAGAATATCAAAGTGACGAAACTCTATAGACACGGGTTGGCACCCGGGAAAGATACCCTTGGTTCCCCAATGATGTTCCATGAAACCTATCGCATATTTGTAAAGGGGTTCTTCCCGGTTTACAGATAGACGTTGCATTATATTTGAAGTTTTCCTTTTATTCTTTAAGTCGCTTTAACTCCACTAGAGTTTACGATGTTTCCGATACACTCGTGAGAGTATGTTTGGACAAGTTTTGCAGCTGTGAATGCCACAATGCGAACCCCGTGTTCTTTGAATTTACAAAACATGACGTCCAACTTAGGATGGATTTTGTACGTCCCGGTACGCTTGTCTTTGACTTGCTTGACGACATTTTTACACATGAGTACCCACGACTTGGCTCCAGTTGTTTTGACGGTATAAATATTATCAACCACCTTTGCAATGACCTCAGTGTCGAAATCAAGACCCATCTGTTCGATTGGTTCGGTAGATTCTGCTAGAACCTTCTCTTTGAACATAGTCCAATTGATACCCTCCTTGACACCGGGGAAGACCACCACACCATATCCATCATTTTTATTAATGACCATTTTCATAGACTCATCATCCACATGAATACCAAAATCGATGAAAAATATTCTATCGTGCGTCTTCATAAACGTATGAATGGTGTCAGACTTTTCGAAAGGTTCATCATTCACGAAAACCACTTCATTTTGAATGGCACCACTCTGAATACAGAGAATGTTAAACCTGAGGATAGTGTGAAGAGTCTTCACATGACAAGACCTCCCTCGCGTGACGATGATTGTAGCTATTTTCATGTTTATTGTTTTTAGCTCCTAAGCCTTAAGCCTGTGATTAAGACACCCAGTGAATGGAAGATTTCCGACGTGTCCTAGTGTCGTATTACAATCTGCGTAAATCTTCCCACCCATTTGTTGCCAACGCCTACAGAATGCGTAATCCTCCGAGAGGTACCGCCTACTATCAGGGTCAATCATACAATCGAATAGTGCGCAGTACTCATCAAAATCCCTGTTCTGGTGGTCATTCTTACATGTGAGGGTGGGTCCGTAATGTTCGTGCATCCTATTGAGAGCATCTCGACTTATCATCATGAACCCCGTGGGACCATCGAGAACTTCAACAAACCCATTAACAACTGAACGCTTTTGAGCCCCGATATTCACCACGAGACTCGATGAAAGCATGCCCATGTCTCTTTCATCTTTATTCTTAACAGCCTCTTTGGCTTGGTCCCACATGACAACCTTCTTGGGGTACACGGCAACAGAGACATCGTGACCAGACTTAAGAAGGCGCACGACACCTTCGGGATCGAAATCTACATCGGCATCTATAAACATGAAGTGATCGCAGTCGCTCTTTTGCATAAATCTTCCTATGGATACGTTTCGCGCGCGGTGGACGAGAGACTCATTTTCAGTAGTGTCAATCATGAGTTGAACACCCTCCTTCATGAGACGGATTTGAAGTTTAATGAGACCTTGCATGTATCGCTCGAGGCACAAGCCTCCATAACACGGAGTGCTTAGAAATAATTTAGACATTATTTATAATTTCTATTACACTTTTACCTCTAAGTGATGTTTGGCTATCACGACTATTTTGTTCAAGGTCGGTACAGACACGGAACACTTTTCACATAATTCAGTCTTGGTGAGTTTCTTACCCATCACTAGAAATATGATGGCTGTCGCCACACTGTTGGGAGACTTGCTCATCAGGTCTACACACTCCTCCAAATCTGAACACATTTTATTACATTTAAATCTTTCATCCCTAGAAACTTCGAAAGAGTTGAGAAGTCTCTGCATGACGTTGAATGGTTTCGTCACAAAGTTTTTATCAGTCTTTTCCTCCTTGATGGTATCTGTGAAAATCTGAGTTGTACGACTGAGGTCCTTGCATTGAATGCCAAACATTTCAGCGATCTCCTTGGTAGTACGAGGAATCTGCGCGAGGCGACAGGCATACAGGACACAATTAGCCTTGATACCAGAACGAACCGCCCCCCGGGTCAGCTTTCCCTCGTTGAATTTTTTGTACATGGTCTTTGCATCTTTGAGAACAGTCTCTGGTAATTTATGACACGCCTCATCGATATCCTTGTAGGCATGAAAGAGTGACCGGTCCTTGTGGTTCATAGAGTTGTGAAAGTTAATCTTCGCCATACGCTTCGTCTCATAGCTCGAAGAATATTTAGTCGCGATGACAGTTCCCTTCCCCCACGCGGCCGAAAAGAGTTCGTGATTCGCAGTGGGGATGGCACATCTCGCAGGGTCTGAAGCTCTTCCATCGTCTGTGATACCACTCGTCCATTCAGCACTTTCATCGATGTATACAGAATCAATAGTTCCACATTCTGTACACACCATCCCCTCCCTAGTAAGAATCTTATCCCCCGAGCAATACATGCATAGTCGATTATCCACTGGCTTTGTGGTTGGTTTGTAAAGTATACGGTCCAAATCGGACCAAATAGTAGCCAGTGTTTCAGTGTTCATTGTTTTTTGAAAATGTTTTTTACGTATACTTTTTCCGCACTTAGGTTAAAAATTTACATTGTCCATATGGGTTCTCGCACGAGCTTCTATGTCATCAACAACATGTTTAAAACCCAAAGACCCCTCACTCGGTGGCCTCCACTGTCTCCACATACTATCAACAATCTCGTAGTCGTCGGGGAGGCCCAAGGGACCATCTATTTCACTGTCGGACACCACAAAACCCTTGAGGTCACTCCCACTGTCGTCAGAATCGTCATAAAAAGTACTCTCATCCTCCCCTGAATCCATCTCACCTTTTAGGACGTAGCGCTCGTCAGAGATGTGTTCGAAAACCGTCTCACCGTCTGGATAATGCTCACAGATGCTCTCTCCCCTGATGATATTGGTCTCTGATTCGAGTGTGTATACCCTGGTACCTTTATAGGTTAGGGATGTCTCTTCAAAATAATGTAACTCTATATAGTCACCACGATTATTTAAAACCTTCGCGAATAACTCGTCTTCCACATCATCGATAACGACGACGACTTTCAGCAAATCCCCAGGCTGGACTTCTAGTAATTGGATCATATCTAAAGAATTCAGACAAAAATATTTATAGCTATTAACACACACTATGGGTATCGAAATTCTTTCTAAATTAGATTGTAAATATTGTGATCACGCTGAAGATTTATGTAAGAAGATGAATCTGGAATATATACGGGTATACACGGGTAAAGATGAATTGAAAAAACGATGTGGACCAGGGGGGTCGGTGTACCCCCAAGTGTTTGTGAACGATGTGTACGTAGGTGATTATTTCTCTTTTCAAGATTTTGTTGAAGAATCAGAACCCATGCTTCTCCCCACCATGAATAGGTTTACTGTGTTTCCCCTCGAGCATGAGAACCTGTGGGCACTTTACAAAAAGGCGCAGATGTCCAACTGGACCGCTGAAGAGATTGACGTTTCCACCGATATGGAAGATTGGAAATCCCTGAGTGATAATGAACGTCATTTCATAAAATATATTTTGGCGTTTTTCGCTGGTTCAGATGGAATTGTTTTCGAAAATATTAATAATAATTTTGCGGATGAAGTGCAGCTCACCGAGGCTCGTTCGTTCTACGCGTACCAGTGTCATAACGAGATGGTCCACGGGGAAACGTATAGTAAACTCATCGACAAATATATTCGTGATACTGCGGAGAAGAAGTCGTTATTTGAAGCAATCATGACAATTTCATCAATCAAAGAAAAGGCGAATTGGGCTATGAAGTGGTTTGATAAGTCTCGACCCTTCGCGGAGAGGCTCTTGGCTTTCGCTTGTGTCGAAGGTATATTTTTCTCTGGAAGTTTCTGTGCCATCTTCTGGTTGAAGAAGCGTGGCCTTCTCCCGGGTCTCTGTTTCAGTAATGAACTCATCAGTCGTGACGAGGGGTTGCACCTGGAGTTTGCGATAGAACTCTTCAAACTTCTGAAACATAAACCCTCCCAAGAAATTGTGCACAGTGTCGTGAGAGAAGCGGTGGCTATAGAAAAGTCATTCATCCTGGAGGCACTCCCATGTAGTCTTATAGGTATGAACTCTGAAAAGATGTCTGAATATATTGAATACGTGTCTGACAGGTTACTCAAGCAAGCGGGGTTCGATAAAATCTGGAACACTCAAAATCCCTTTGATTTTATGGAAAACATTTCCCTTGATGGAAAGACTAATTTTTTTGAAAAGCGAGTGGGGGACTACGGAAAGATTGACGACTCCACGAGTGTCACTTTCGATGAAGAGTTTTAGGGGGTGATGACCACGTTGCTACCATCCGTGCATGCGCATGTCACGGCGCTTTTGGAACCTTTCTTTATAAGAGCGGGGGCGTCCATGTCAGCGTTGATATCCATGGGTGCGAGCATGCTTCCACTGTCGAACATGTCGTAGGACTTCTCAGTCATACCGGGTTGGGGGAGGGGCGTGTCGACCATGGGAGGCGCGGGGCCGACCGTAGCAGGGTCCATCTTCATGGGTCCGGGTCCTGTGGGCATCTCCACTGAGGCTGTCTCGGGCTCGTAGGGCGCGTAGGATTCGCGCTTTATATTCATCATTCCCCATGTGATTAACATGAAAACAATCGTGTGGAGAATGAGTCCAGCTGTAGTAGGACACCCGTTGGGCCCCGAAACCCAAGAACCCAGAATGGACCGCATGAGACGGAACGTATCGGGGTTGGCGACGATGAAGAATAAAAGAGCCGACAGTAAAGATATGGTTAACTTCTGTTCCTGCTTCTTGCCGTTGCACCCGCATCCACAATCTTTGAAAAGACCCATTTGTATACTCTATTCTGAGAAAAAAAACTTACTTAAAGTCACCTCGCCAATAGAATATATAACAAGTACCATGGCTAACATCATTCAGCGTTACGAGCAATTTGACTCTTCCACCGTCGTTCTCTCCAAGATGAAGAAGAACAAGAATGGGGGTAAGACTGTATACATTAACGCACAAGGCAACAAGAAGCTGTACCTTCAGCTTCCTTTCATGCGATCCCCTTTTGGCCTGAGTGCATTCACTGACGAGGCAACCAACAAAACTTCTTATTCACTGGATCTTTCTTTTGACAAGGACAACGAAGCAGCCACCGACCTCATGGAGAAGCTCTCCGCCCTCGACGCTAAGATTGTTGAGACTGTCGCCGCGAACTCCAAGGAGTGGCTCGGTAAGCCTTACAACATCGAGGTCATCAAAGAGGCGCTATACAAGCCCCTCATTCGCCCTGGTAAGGATGACTACGCATCTACTATCAAGCTCAAGCTCATGACGAAGCCCACTGGTGAGTTCATGGCTGAGGCCTACAACTCTGCGCAACAGAGCATTCCTGTCGATAGCATCGAGAAGGGACAGAAGTGTATGTGTATCGTCGATTTCAACCAGATTTGGTTCATCGATAACAAGTTCGGTGTGAGTGTCCGAGTTTCACAGGTTCTATGTGAGCAGTCCACGAAACTTCCCTCGTTTGCCTTTCAGGGTGTGACGCAGCAAGCTATTGGAGATGAGGAGGAGACGTACGGCGATGACGAGGTTGGTGAGGTTGACGAATAAAATATTAGCATATAGTATATGGGAAAAAAGACGATTATTAGTCACGTGAGAGAAATAATCACTAGTAAATCTTGTAATCCGAAAAATAGTTTTAAAAAGTACAACGAAGTTGGTGCGGGGGAGTACGGGAAAGTGTACAAGGCCTGTATAAACGACAAGTGTTTGAATAAAATTGCAGTGAAGAACTCGTCGGAGAATATGTCTGCAGAGTTTCTCATCTCTAGAAAACTTGAAAAACTGGGGGTACCCGTCGTCTATGGGTATGAGAAGTGTTCTAACAGGGATTTACTATTCTCTGAATTTATAAACGGTGTGACACTCAAAAGTTTCCTAGAAAAGAGGAAACAAAAAGTGAAAGGTGATGAATTGAAATCTATAATCATTCAAGTGTTGTATATTTTATATACGATTCATAAAGAGCACCCGTCCTTTCGTCATCACGATTTACATTTAGATAATATAATGATAATGAGAAAACGTAACGACACCAAAAAGGAAATCGAAGTTGGTGATAAAACTATTGCATTCGATGACGCTAAACTGGAAGTGAAAATAATGGATTTTGGGTTGGCCACAATGAGGGGTACAATTAACCCCATAATTAGAAAGTCTTCAACGTTTAAAAATAACTATGGTATTTTTCCGGAATCTGATGTTCTCTATGACGTGCATTTATTCATGAGTTCTTTATATGTTTCGAAGGGAGCTACTGAAGCTAAGAAGTATATTGAAAGTTTCTTTAAGTCCAAGTATCTAGAGAAAACATCCAGTGTTGTGAACGAATTCAGACTTCGTTCAGACGTGAAACACGACTTACCCACGTACGAGGAGATATTCAAGCATTCTTATTTTTCAAAGCCTGAAAACTCTGTCAAGGTGTTTATTAATAAGTTACCTGCTCCAGTCAAGATGCCATTAAAAAAAATAAAATCTCCCGTTAATCAGGAAAATGCTAAACAGAAAGCTATGAATATTCTCAAGAAAATGGCTAACGCTAAGAAGGCGCCTATCAAGGCACCTAAGAAGGCGCCTATAAAAAAACCCACACTTATGAAGCCCCCCACAAAACCCATGATGATGAGGGGTTCACCGAAATAAAATATGTATATATATTAAACAATGATTGCTGCTATTTTACTTTTCATAATCGATTTAATGATTCTCATGAAGACAGGTGAGATGAAGAAGGTGGGGGTGGATGCCCCTGGTAAAAAGGATTGGACTGTCTACGGGACCATGGGCTGTGGGTGGACTCGTAAGCAGCTGGAACATATGGAAACTAAGGGTGTCTCTCATACCTTTGTTGATTGTGACGAGGGTGAATGCCCTGGTATGGACGCTTTCCCTACCCTCGTCCATAAAGACGGTGAAAAGATTGTGGGATTCAAAGAGGTTTAAATACCACGAATCACAGCGAGAGAGACGGAGAGGAGGAACGCGTCGAGGAACGTGTCGATGGGCTTGAGCACGGTGATGTGCTTGACCAGAGAGTTGTTCCACGTGAAGCGGAGAACAAACGTGGACACGAGAATGACGAGCACGAAGAGAAGAATCTCAGTGAGTGCGTCGATAGGGCGACGGGTCTTAATAACCTCCTTTAACATTTATTACATACGGACATTTTTTTCCTGATGTAATATAATGAAATCACCCCCGACAAACGGTTCTGAGAAATTGTACACCCTTAAAAGATGGAACGGTAAAGTTGGTATAAATAATAACAACTGTTACGCGTACGCTGTCAACGACTTTAAGGATTATCGCCAGTGGAAAGCACAGCCTGGTGAAAGGGTGAACATTAAGGACAACGGTCCCTACGACACGTGCAAGCGGCTGAATAAGTCCGTGGTAGCTGATAATCCTAAGAAAGTATACGCCACCAAGGCTATGACAAAATGCAAACCCGGGTTTTATAAAATTATGATGGTTATATCTAAATGTAAAAAGAATGATTATCTCTGTCAAGGAGATTTTCATTTTTACAAGCAGCATAGTAAGACGGAGTATAAAGTGAAGAGGGAGGACACACACGAGAGTATCGCTGCGTTCTTCAAGGTGCCAGTCTTACGTATAAAGAGGGCCGCCAAGATTTTGAAGCCTGGAAAGATTATACTATTCAAATGCGACTTCTTTAGTCATAAACGTGGGTGGGCTTCGGGACCCCTGATAACCGGTGCCAAAGGTAAACTCATCAAGGACCCCCGTAATATTTCACGGGATTATCCTGGTCTGAATTACGACACCTATTGCAGTTCATTCTGCGTCAAGAATAAGGGCGTCAAAGTCGGACATACTCACCCCAAAATCCGTCAGAAGGCTATCTAGGTCCACAATGTTTTGAACTTCGAAAATTACATCGAGAGCTTCTAGAGTGATTTCATTATTATAGACATTCAAAGTATTAGATGTTTGACTGGACATGTTATGAACAATCACCTGTACTTTATACTTTGAACCGTCGAAAATCTTTCGACATACTGGACACGTATTCTTACCCTGCTGTTTCCAGTGGTCTATACAGTGAGAGTGAAAAAGATGCCCACATCTAATGGGGGTATTACTTCTCGTCTCTCTCACTGCACTGAGACATATAGCACATGTTGCCATCCCTATCCCACGGGTTGATATTTATTTTTACATTTTAACTCAGTATATACCGGACAGGTTGAGTGTAGTGTCACACATACCACACAGGTCCTTATCGTCAGTGGGGGGCTTAAGCATCTCGGGCCCCTTCTCTTGAAGAAGTTTGCGGAAAGAATAGTTGTCCTCATACTTGATCCCATTTTGGGTCATGAGGAAATCGTTATATAACATAGATGAGTTGTTGATTGTGAAACACCGACCGTCGGCCATTCCAAGGCGTTGAGACATTTATATTACAATCAGAAAAAAATTTGTCTATTTATAATTGTTTGCGACCAAGATTTAAATCCTAATGATTGAAGTTTTTCTACAGCATCCACTATCTTGTACCCTGAAAAGATTTCAAAAGTGTCTACGATTTCCGTTTTGGATACCCTAATTCCTGGGCAATCGTTGATGTGGTGGTTGATGATATTATAGGCGAATACAATCTCCTTGAGGGTCTCGGCTCCGGTGATGATTATTTTACCGGTGCTAAAAATGCTTGTGGTAATCTCCTTCATGTCCTCCGCTGGCTTGAACTTCACCTTCACTGCAGAGTATCGGTCGGGTTCGAAAGACACTTTGAACACGTCAGAGTATTTTTCAAAATGGTCAGCGGTTTTCATGAGGTTAATGTTATAGTTGAGACTAAAGTTAGAGTTTATCATCACAACACGGAAAGAATCCACTGGGGGTACCACATCGGGGTCAAAAAGTCTGAGAATGTATTCAAGGCTGGTGATGACATGTTTACAGTTGATGATATCGTTGCACCCAGCCACTTGGATACTTCCATTTGGGAAAATCTTTATAGACTTGGTACTGTAACAATCTTCGTATGTCAATGTGATTTGGTTGTAAAAGGTTGTGGGTTTTAAACACCAAGTGATACCCTTGGATTTCAAAGTGTTTTTATGCAAGGTGAGTGAAGATGCTTCAAAGGCGGTACGCATTTTGTTGATGTCGACAGGTTTCGAAAAGGATGATACCATTGTGATGGTCGTGAGCTTTATCCACGATGGTCGGATATCATCAGGTAAGTTTTTTCGAAACTCATCGAGAGTCAGGAGGTAAGAGAATGTGTTGTTGGATATGGAGGAGTACATTTTTGTATAATAACATTTTGAAAGTTGTCCTCGACTTAGGCTTAAAATATTCATTCTAAGAAAGTGTAAGATGCCGTGTCAAAGGTGTAAGAAAAAGTGTGGTGTGCCCATAGACTGTAAATATTGTACAGGGTCTTTCTGCCCCAGTTGTACTCATCTCGAACGCCACGAATGTCCAGGTATAGGAAAAAAAATCAGACAAGATTTAACCAGGTTAGAGAAGAAAATGGAGTGTATACCAGAGAACAAATATGCCTTCCTTCGTTAAAGAAGCCCATGTTTTTCATGACAAGCTTACCAATAAGCAGCGTGTCGAACTCAAATACACGCGATATATCGAAGGTCAAGGGTATCGTGACTTTGCTGAGTGTTTCGTCGCTGGACCCATCGGGGGCTGGTGTGACATCAAGTCTTCTCGGGAGTGTATGAGGTATGAACAGTTTCTGGATACCATGGTGGAAAAGACTATCGAAACCAGGAGGGTCATGGCATTGATAGAATTGGAAAACGTACTTTGTGAGAATAAAAACATTTATTCACTTTTGCGTGTTATGAATTGCGTGAAGATTCTGGATCCCACATTTATACCACCCTTCATTAACACCAAGTGCTCGTGGCAGAAGAAGTTGGTCAAGAGCATGTGTAACCGCACTCTTCCCCATGTCATTGAGAATTGTACTAACGAAAAACGTCTCGATATGTTTTTCATTGTAATGCGATTAATAGAATCAGAAATATAATAAACATCATCGGGATAGTTAAACCACACGTCTTTTCAACAACCTTTTCAACATTCTTAAATAACATCGTAAAACCTCTATCTATATTCCTCCCCGGTAGAAGGGGTCTAGATAAAGGACAGTTGGGTTTGGTCGGTCTACACATGTCAGTAGTTCGGTCACCGGCCGTGATACCATACTCACACATAGGACTCTTTTCATCATCAGGGAACTTTTTTTCTTGGACAGGGAGGGGGAACGTATCAAACTCCTGGGGTTTCCTACTCGCGCCTGGTAAAGAAAAATCGGCCATCACGTAGGGGTTGAAATCATTGATAGTGTTGGTATCACTGAGCATATGCCTACTCATCGTATATCATTATGATATATATTTTTTGTGTTGCATCTTCTGTCCATGCTTCGTCCACATGTCATCCAAATCGACGTTTAGCATATGTGCTAATTGAAAAAGATAACTGAAAACATCACCCATCTCCATCGTGATATCTACACCACGGTCCTTTTTCAAGTTTGTTTTTTTAAATGTTCGCTTGTATTGTCTAATGGCTGACGCGAGTTCTCCAAACTCCTCTGTAAGTAAAAGCCACACCGTGTTTATCTCAGCTTTGTCCCAACCCTTAGATTTACAAATCTTTTCCGTCTCTGTCTTGTAATAATTAAGCGACGCCATCTTATTATATAAATACCTGTAACCTTTATACCCCTATCTTTGCGTCTACAGGTATTTTCGTACCATAAGTACTGGTGTTAGCAGGAGCCTCTGGAGGGACCGCCATGGTATCAATATCACGCATGTACCCCATGAACTGAGCGACACCGGATTGAATCTGACTGATAGCTGTCTTGATGACCATGGTGTTCATAATTTTCACCTGTTTATTCACAGCGACAGCGTGATTACCAGCGTTGTTGATGAACACTACTCGCATGATGCTGAAGAGGTCATCTTTATTTTGGTAGTCGATGGATACCCCAGTATCATTCTTAAACTGTTGGCGAATGGCACGCTGGAGAAGGTTGGTGTTAAACTCTGAGAAGAACAAGGTGTTCAGGGGAGTGGGGGTCTGCTTGATGGAATTCAGGTGAAGAGGTTCACACATTTAATATAATCCAGGAAAAAAACTATGTGTAAATTATAAATGATTGCTACTGCTGATTTCGATGAAGCTTATGGTACCAAGGCGTGTAATTATGAACGCCCCATCTGCCAGGCGCCCGAATGTTTCATCGCGTCTTACGCTCCCGTGTCCAAACCTGGGGAAGAAGGCCCTTTCAACGTGAACACGTATTTCCTCCAGCCTAACAGGTACGCTGAGACGGTTGGTCCTGTTCCTGTGCGAAGTGTGGATTTTAAATGTTAATTAAAAACTAGAATTGTAATAGTATTATAAGTACCATGAGGGTTATTAAACGGTCCGGTCGTGTTGAAGACGTAAAGTTTGACAAAGTCACCAACAGGATCTCCAAATTGCGCTATGCATTATCAGAACAGGTCGATGCATCCATGATTGCTAAACAGGTGTTCTCTTCTATGTATGATAACATCACCACCCACGAAATCGACACCCTCTCTGCAGAGATTTGTATCGGTATGATTACCAGTGACCCTGATTATGAAATCCTATCGACCCGTATCGTCGCGAGTAACATCCAGAAGACGGCCCCCAAAAAGTTCTCAGAGGCCATGGATATCTTGTATTACTCTGGTATCGTCACTGAAGAAGTGAAACGTATGTCTTTTCTAGTCGACGATGTTATCGACCCTGAGAGAGATTTCCTTTTTGGATATTTTGGTATCAAGACACTGGAAAAGGGGTACCTCATGAAGGTCAAAGATGTCGTAGTAGAGACCCCACAATATTTGTACATGCGTGTGGCCCTGGGTATTCATGGTGCTGATATTGAAGCTGTGACCGAAACGTATAATGCTATGTCTAACGGCGCGTGCATTCACGCCACACCCACACTGTTCAATGCGGGTACCCATAGGCCACAAATGTCATCATGCTTCTTGGTTTCAAATAAGGAAGACAGTATCGATGGGATTTATGATACCCTCAAAGAGTGTGCACAAATTAGTAAGTGGGCGGGGGGTATAGGTCTGCACATCCACGATGTCCGAGCGAATAACTCAATCATCAAAGGTACAAATGGTCAGTCTGATGGTATCATCCCCATGATGCGTGTGTACAATGCGACAGCGCGCTACGTCAACCAAGCTGGACGCCGCAAAGGTTCGATCGCCATGTATATCGAACCCTGGCACGCAGATATCATGGACTTCCTCGAAATCCGCCTGAATCAGGGGGATGAAGAGGCGCGATGCCGAGACCTTTTCTCAGCCCTGTGGATTCCAGACCTTTTCATGAAGCGCGTTGAATCTGGGGGCACCTGGTCCCTCTTCTGTCCCAACAAGGCTCGTGGCCTCTCCGATGTGTACGGAGACGAGTTTGAGGCGCTTTATGAAAAGTATGAAAAGGAAGGTCTCGCTGACGCCACTGTCCCTGCCCTCGATATTTGGAAGTCCATCATCAAATCTCAGAGTGAAACGGGTACCCCTTACATGCTCTACAAGGATGCATGCAACAAAAAATCAAATCAAAAAAATCTAGGCACCATCAAGAGTTCAAACCTGTGTTCGGAAATCGTAGAGTATTCAAACGCAGAGGAGACTGCGGTGTGCAACCTCTCTTCCATCGCCCTCCCAACGTTCGTGGACAAAGAGACAAAGACATTCAATCATAAGAAATTGCATGACATCACAAAAATGATCACAAAGAACCTGAACAAGGTCATAGACCGTAACTTTTACCCCACGGAGTCTGCGAAGCGTTCAAACATGCGTCACAGGCCCATCGGTATCGGGGTTCAAGGTCTCGCCGATGTGTTCATCATGTGTGGACTCCCCTTCGACTCTGAAAAGTCTCGTGACCTCAACGCGCACATCTTTGAGACCATGTACCACGCGGGTCTTGAGGCGAGTTGTGAACTGGCGGAAATTGATGGGGCCTACGAAACCTTCGCGGGGTCCCCAGCCAGTCAGGGTATCCTCCAGTTTGACATGTGGGACCGCACGCCTCGATTCAGTGGGTTGTATGATTGGGAAGCCACGCGGACCCGTGTCAAGAAGGGTATCCGTAACAGTCTCCTACTGGCTCCCATGCCTACCGCGAGTACATCACAGATTTTGGGTAACAATGAATGCTTCGAGCCGTACACGACAAACATTTACCTCCGTAGAACTTTGGCTGGAGAGTTTGTGGTTGTCAATAAGCACTTGGTGAGGGACCTCCAAGCTCTGGGTCTTTGGTCAAAGGATATGAAGGACCTCATGATTAAATCGGGCGGCTCAGTTCAAAATATCACGGATATACCCACCGACATCAAGGAGATTTATAAAACTGTGTGGGAAATCAGTCAGAAAGTCATCATCGACATGGCTGCGGACCGTGGTGTTTTTGTTGACCAGAGTCAAAGTATGAATCTCTTCGTGGAGAGTCCTACCCTGTCGAAGCTCTCATCTATGCACATGTACGCGTGGAAGTCTGGGTTGAAAACTGGTATGTATTATTTGAGGAGCAAAGCAAAGGCACGACCTATCCAGTTTAGTCTCGAGGCAGACTGCACTGCTTGTTCAGCTTAAAGTTTTGGAGACTTAATAATACAAAGAGATGGCTAAGTTTCAGACCCTCATCGATACCCTTGACATCCCCGATTACGATGGTCGTAAGATTTCTTTGTGTACCAAGGAAGGGAAGCCCATGCGCGTGCAGGCCCCTCGGCTCTACATGCCCTTCGGCATCTCTGGATTTACCCCCGCTGTCGGTGCCACTAAATGGAACATCGACTTTTCAATGAAGGGATACGATGAAGAGGACAACTATGTGAAACACTTCTATGAAACTCTACAAAAGGCTGAGGCTGCCATTGTTGAGGCTATTCATAAACAAAGTCCCAAGATTTTTGGAAAGGAAATGAGTGTTGAAGAACTCCTACCGATGTTCAATTCAAATATTAAAACATCCCCTGACCGCGAACCCAAGTTCCGTGTGCGCGTCGATACAACTATGGATGGTGAGCTGAAACCCGGTATTTTTGATAGTGAAAAAAATGTTATTAAAACTGCTGTGAAGGATAAACTATACGCAAGGAATTCAGGTGTTGCCATCGTAGAGATGAACAGCGTGTATTTCTTGAATAAGAAGTTTGGTGTCACTTGGAAACTTCATCAACTGGTGGTACATGAACCCCAACAACTCAAGGGGTTTCAATTTATTTTGTAACTCTCTCGTCTGCTAATAATAACTGATAAATCATCTGGGCTTCTTTCAATAGTTTTCCCTTCACCACGGTGAAACTATTCGGATCGTCATTCAATTTTATTTTTGCAATTCTCACAGATTCATCCCACTTAGCGAGTGTCATTTATTTTACATCTTCATTTTTTTCACGAGCTTCTTGTGAGCCGCAGTCCCCGCCTTGGGCTGCAGCTTGAAGACACCCTTCTTCGCCTTGAAGACCTTCACCATGGCCTTGGCACCTTCCTCCTTCATACGCTGCTTCGCCGCGGCGACAGCAGCCTTGCTCTTTATCAGACCGTCCTTGCCCTGCATGAGGTCAGACTTCCCGAGACCACCCGGGGTGTTATCAGCGGTACCGTGGAAAACTTGCGCGCGAGTACCAACAATCATTTATAGTATCACCGGAAAATTTTTCGGATGGCATCGATTGACTTCTCCTGTTTCATAGGAATTTGAAATTCAATTCTTTTATCGTTGAGAACTTCGGCGCACAACACGGACTTATGACCCTGAAGAGACATCATGGCCAAGTCAACGCTTCTGAACTTCTGGGTGTCATTGTAAACAAACTTTTTGACATGCACTTCTTTAGTTTGCCCTGACCTATGACACCTCCCGATGGCCTGAAGTTCGGTGGATGGGTTCCAAGAGGGAGACATAATGTACACCCTGGTGGCACACTGAATATTGAGTCCCTGACCACCACACTTAATCTGTATGATGAGCACACTGTTGGAAGGAGCAGTCCCAAAAAGCCCCAACCTCTTATGTCTCTCATCCTTTTCGACAGCGCCATCGATGCGAAAGACTGTGCACATCAGGGACTTTTCAATGTAATCCATCTCACCCTTGAACTGACAAAAGACGATAGCCTTTTCGTCTGGGTGACTATCGATGTGCATGAAAAGTTTATCCATCTTATTGGTTCTGTGTTCCCACCGTTGTGGAGGCTGTTCAGTCTTTTTCGCCACACCATTGAGATACAGTTGTGGCCAAATCGTGAGTTGTCGAACACGCAAAAGACACTCGAGGATGTGCATGTTCCTCGCCTCCACAGAGGTATTGGTGCGCATCACTTGACTGATACTCTCCTGACACTCCATAAACGCACACTCATACAGTGCCAACTCTTTGGGGTACATGTCAAGTTCTACATTTTCAAAGTGACAGTAGGGGAGGTCCAAAGAACTATCAGCCTTTGTGCGTCTCATGATGTAGATATCCTTGATTTGTTTGTGCATGGCCTGTACAGTGTTCTTGGGTATACCAAGAAAAGCGCATAAGGTGACAAAATCCTCCATGGAATTGAATATAGGTGTGCCAGTCACGATCCACCGGATGGTAGAGTTGAGACCATTGACAGATTTGAAAGTCCTCGTCTGTCTGTTTCGAATCTCATGGGCTTCGTCGAGAATAATACGGTCCCAATTGACAAGTCCAAGAATAGAAGTCTTGCTATGGGTCACACTGTAAGGACAAACAACAACATCATGTGTAAGCAGATCATTTTTTTCTTTTGTTCTTTTGGGTCCATCATACACGAGGACACTAAGCCCTGGTGCAAACTCCTGGAGTTCTTTTGACCACTGGGTCACGATAGTTTTGGGAACCACAATAAGTGTATTTTTTTTGGGGTTCCCAAGAATAGTCGCTATAATTTGAATTGTTTTACCAAGGCCCATCTCGTCACAGAGAAAACCACCCTTGGGGCCGTCGAGTTGATTTTCCATCCCGAGCATCCATTTGACTCCGTCAACCTGGTACGGCGCGTAAAGATCTCCGTTGAGAGTATATTTCGTCATTGTTTTAAGTTGGAAATATATTGAGGTTCATCTTTACTTAGGTTTGATTCTTTCTCCTGGTTTGTATTTTCCTAAACTCAAAATCACCAACACCACCTGCACAGCGATTGTGGCCACCTCAGTTTCCATCATCGTAGTGCACATGGAATACACGTGGTCTAATGTAATATTGGTTTTGTCGGTCATCTCAATCACGTAGGGAATTATCCTTGTAGGTAATTGAAATTGAACATTTCTACGACTCCTGGCGCGGAATGTTTTCCTGACAATTATATTTGACAATCTTAGCATACCCACCTATTATTCTTTAACAAAATAATTATCATCTGAATCAGACGTAATCTCACACACTTGGGGTGGCAATTCTTTAGGTACACGAGGTTTCCTCGGCTTCGGGGGTTCGATACCGTGTTCCCTGTGGTACAATACCTTTTGCCAAAACTCTTCCATGACCGGGAGATACTTCTCAAACCACCCACGATCTCGAGGGACCCTCGTAATGACAAACTCTTCTGGTTTAGGCCAGTTAAAATCCGCAGCCTTATATTGAATAAAGTCGCACTCTTCGAGATCTAAAATTTCCATACAGAGTTGGAGCTGAGGCATGTAGTGGGGGGGTACATCAGGAGTGATGACGCGGGAAATGGGACATTTAATCTCGATGAGTTTCCCAGATTCACTGACACCATCGGGACTTCCACCCAACCATGAATATTTGGGGTGAGGGCACAGACCAAGTTCGTGTACAATTTCATCATGTCTTTGTTCATAAAGAATGCGAGCCTCATCCTCATATTTATTTCCGTGTTCAGTAGCTGCGTTACCGACGAATTTGTTGAACCCACACTTTTTCAGTAAAAGACCCTTAGGTGTTTCGTACTTATTCTCACCTATAGCAGTCGCAGCATCACTGGCCGTCAGCATACCTTGACGCAGTTCGAGCCATTCTTCAGAACGTTGCTCGGCGTATTCCCGCTCGAGAAGTTTCTTAACACCTTCATGCATTTAATAGTGTACACCCAAACTGTTTAAGCTCGTTGGTACTACAGGTGGGTAAAAGAATGATTTTGCAGCGTATTGTTCCCCTAATTTTTTATTTTTAGCATACCCCTGCCCCACACAGACATTGTCGACGAATACAGCTATGTAAAATACCCCAGAGTCGTGTCTCACTATAGAATACACAGGTAATTGGAGACTATTAGACTGACAGTAACGCATGAGATGATCTTTGAAGTTATCATCCACCATGATGGAGTCAAGATTCACGAACTGTGGGTCGTTGTATATGCGTAAGATGAACTCTTTGGTGTGTAGGAGTCCTAGGTCCATGTAGATGGCACCCACCAGGGCCTCGAAGGCATCCTCTAAAATCTTTGGGTTATGATTCCATTCGTTGCGCATACCCTTCTCATCCATCTGAATCCATTTATACAATTCGAGTTTTGACGCTATGCTCGCGAGTGTTTCGCCTCTCACGAGTTTGGTGCGCGCTTTGGTCAGGAACCCCTCCTGCCTCTCTTCAAATTTGTCGTACAAGAACTTTGTGATGACAAACCCAAGAACAGAATCACCTATAAACTCTAAAGTTTCGAAAGACCCCGACAAATTTTCATTTTCTTTGAGTGCTGATTTGTGTGTAAATGCTTTTTGGTACAAAGCTATATTAGATATCTTTGTACCAACAAGGTTTTCAATAGTCACCCTATCAATAAGCATATTATATATTAATATAGTATTTTATTTTCTAAGTTGATGTAAAGTGAACAAACCGGGGACATGTGATGCTGATATAACAGCATGGAGGGTAAGATGATTACTCCTGAAGCCCGCGATTAAATTAGATTTGAAATATGAAAAAACGTTGGGGGAACTCTATCTCGAGTTCGCGAAGGTTAAGCAGTCTCAACCTTAGTGTAATGAGGGCTGAGATACTTCTGGAGATTGAGGAAAGTCACTTGCACATCCACGGGAGGCTCGAGGAGGTCGCGGAGCTTCTGGTCGAGCACGAGCACACGACCATTGTCGGGGTGCTTGAGCCCATTGTCTTTCACGTACTGATTGATGGCACGGGTGACCGAACTACGAGAGACCAACTCCCCATCGGGGAGACCCAGGAAATCACGGAGTTTATCGGAAATCTTCTGCTCACGGTTGAACCCATTGTTCTTCGCGCGGTTGGAGGACTTCTCACCAGTGGGGTCTTCTTGGGTAGCCTTAATCTTACGGACAATCTTGGCAAGAGCCTTGATGTCGTTGCGGATGGCGGCGATTTCGGAAAGAATAGATTCGGTAGACATTATACATTCTATAGGACCACAATCTTTAAGTACGTTAGTATAGCTGCTGTTATGAAAAAAAATGCAATCAACCACGTGAACACACGTATATTATACATCTTTCCGAACCCATGTGGTTCTCTCGGTTCGATACCGTCTGTCTGACCAGGGCACCCCCCTGGGCAACACCCCTCTGGAGCTGGTACGATGAGGTCTTTGTTATGTTTCGTTCCACATATCTGATTCTTTCTATGGTCACCAAATGTCACATCGGCGTAGCATCTACAGGTGGTCATAATATTATATCCCTATATTATAATGGATGAAAAAAGTTACTCAACACCTGTCATAAACAGGTTTTTAAAAAAGCAATTATTTTTTAGGGATGCACTTTTGAAGAAATATTATGACAATGATAATGTAAAAAAGTTTAGAAGTCGGGTACACAAACAGTTTACGGATGAACAGTTTGAAAAATTAATATATGTTTTAGTCACGGATTCAATCCGGGATATCATACTCGATACAGTAGGTGAACTCACAGTGTTTATGAAAAACATGGGGGACCTCGTCATCAGTGGGGGTGAAGCGTTTAACATGTACATGGACTACAATGATCGTGTCATCACGAGTGATATCGACGCCAAGTTTATCCCACGAATGGCGAATGACCGACACTATTTTGGGAAACTTCAAGCGGTCAAACTCATCCTGTGGAATAAGATGGGGCAACTCGCCAAGCGATTGAATATCAGGATTAAAAAGAGAATACTTTCAAGAAAAAATAAGATTTTTAAGTTTTTGGGGTTGGGTTTCAAAAAGCAGGGGCCCTACGTCACGAGGAGATACACTTTGATAAAAAAGAAAAAAGTTGGGGAAAGTAATGCACCGTCAAAAGGAGATGTGTTCATAGATGTTGAATTATTTGCACTCGATTTAAACATGCGTTATTTTTCTATCGGTTCGGGTAAGATTGAAGACTTTACATTGGGTGGTATCCTTGATATACCTTTCATGCGTCCCAACGAGTTTGGATACGGTGTCGTGAAGAGTATTTCACGTAAGGGTATCAGTTACAGGAATATGGCTACTGGTCGAGTGAAAATAAATAACAATGTCATGGTTGCGAGTAAAGAGTTTTTAATAGAAGATATTTATTTGATGCATAAATTGAAACTCAGACCTGAGAAAAAGGAAAAAGACCGTCAACGTCTCTTGAAACTCTCTAAAATATTTGTCAAGACGGTGAAGGCTGATGATTCAATAGATACTCTATTTCAAAAAGTTCGCCCAAAGTTATCCAATGGTACAAAGAGTATTCTTAAACATATAAACCCAAACTTAAAAAAGGCACGTCGAGTGAACCCCCAAAAGTATTCTCAATTCACAACAACCCCTAAGAAAGCGAGATTGTCTAAACAAATTGTACACGGTATTAACCCTACGGGTCCCGATGTGGACATCGCTGGGTTTGAAAGTTCTTCTGGAAATCAGAGATTTAACATGGATACATTCAAGTGGAAAAAGAATAATTCGATGGAATACATTAAGAATGAGTTCTCTCTGAGACCCACGAGACCCAGGCCTTTACCTGAAAAATTAAATACCCAGGAAACGTTATTATACGGTTTCAAACCCAGGCGAGATGGTTGGGTTCCTAAACCCCTATTGAAACGTGCCGCTGAGATACCATTTGTTGGTTTAAAGAATTAAGACGTATGATGTACATAATGATTTACGATAAGTTCGCAAAGGGTGATGATGGGTTGTACCATGTTGAAGTGTTCACTGATGACCGTAAGCATTATTTCATTCAGTTGAACGATGTGACTATCACAGATATTACAGGTGACATCTCGTTCGATATTCCCACCCCAGAAAAGGTGGATGCTATCCATGAGGTGAATATTCAAAATGCTATCGAGAATAGTCAGGAGTGGTTCGGGAAGAAATTCACCGAGAAGACGCTGCGTTCCGCATACACCAGGGAAGATACTCTCACAGCGGAACGTCTCGTGGGTTTGTACCCCACGAAGGTTTTTAATTCTGAAAAGGCTCTCATCGACATTGATATCATCAAGCCCGGTGATGTCTGTTCAGTCATCGTTCAATTTTCTGGATTATGGTTTGCTAAGAAGGCTTTCGGTCCGAGCTGGAACATTGTTCAGGTCAAGGTTCATCCCGCCCCCGAAGAAAAGTTTGATGTGACTTACCCAGACGAATATATGTTTGAGGACGATGAGTAAAAAAAAAGTATTTATAGTATATAAAGATGAATATGTTTAAGAAGATTTCCGCGCGCCAGGTTGCTATTGCCCTCGCGGTGGTGGTCGTGATTTACATGATCTGTCAGAAGCCGTCCATACCTGGTATGCGTAAGTCCATGTACTCTGTCCACGATACCATGTACGCCCCCAGTGGTGCGATGGTTCCTTCTAGTGACGAGGAGGAGGAGGTGGTCACGTCTGACTGTGAGATGAAGGCTGGCACCGGCCTCGCCTCTTCTCTTCTCCCCCGCGAGGTTGCTTCCCAGGAGGATTTCGGTCAGTTTGCCCCCGAGGATATTCTCGCGGGTCAGAACTTCCTCGAACCTCGCAGCCAGATTGGTTTCCCCGAGAGTGTCGGTGGTGCCCTCCGAAACTCGAACCAGCAGCTCCGCGCCGAGCCCCCCAACCCTAAGGACCCCTTCACGTGGAACAACTCCACCATCGCCCCCGATTTAATGCAGCGCCCCCTCATGTAAATAACTTAAAGGTAAAACCCTTCTTCATAGCATATACAATGTCTTCCATTTCCGCCGACGAACTCACAAACAGCGTCTCTAAACTGGTTGAACTCAACAAGCAGATTACAGAAGCTCGAGCAGATATTAAAGTACTCTCAGACGCAGAAAAGACACTTAAGTCGCACATCAAGAAGTTGATGATTGATAACGGTCTCGATGTCATCAATCTCAAAAAGGGTAAAATTACAGTGAAGAAGAGTGTCAGGAAAACGGGTCTCAATAAAGTGTCCATCAAAGACGGTCTCAACGTTTTCTTCGACGGTAACGAAACCCAGGCGGAAACAGCCTTAAAGGTTATCCTCGATAGTCTTCCAACCAAGGAATCTTCTACCATCTCCCTCTCAGGACTCAAAGATAAGAAGCAATAATGGTGTGGTATCAGTACGTGTGGGAAGCTACAACTGGTAATGAGGCTGATTGGAGCGATGATGAAAATGACAAGCTTCACCATGAACCTTTGCATATCGATGATTGGATAGATTTCAATTCCGAACAGCTCGAGTATCTATGGGCGATAATACAAGAGTACCTCGATGACGCGGTGAGTCACGTTTTTCCAACTATGCGATTCGAAGATTTTGCACGATTTTGCCACGAACCACCCATGTGTGTAGAGGGGGTGTTTGACATGGAGTTTTGGATAGACAGACACTTCGAAGAGCTCACTTACATCTGGAAGTTACTCAAGAGAACCAATAGTTTCCTATTGTACAGGACAACATACGAAGAGTTTACACAGTTTTGCTACGCATCTAGATAATAATCTTGTAATATAATAAAAATGATTGCCGACCTCACATCCCAGAAAGTTGCCATCCCCGCCGCTCTTTTCCTCGCGCTTAGCCCGGGTATGATCCTCAAGACGAACGGGTCTAAGATTTCCTTCGGAAACGTCAGCACGGATCGCATGTCTGTGTTCTTCCACGCCCTCGTCTTTTTCCTCGTGTACTCTCTCATCGCCAAGGCTATGGGTGTCGTGCTCACCAAGACGGATCTCATCGTCACGACGGGCCTCTTCCTGGCTCTCAGCCCGGGTTTACTGCTGACTATCCCGGGTGGTGAGAGTGCTGTTGCGTTTCAGTCGGGTAAGACGAGCCAGGTGGCTATCCTCACACACACCGTGGTCTACGCCGTGGTGTTCGCTCTTTTACGAAAGCAATTTCCTCAGTTTTATTAAATGGAATACCTCGTCTTGGGTCCAGCATCCATGGGGGTGTTTGCGATAGTGGGAAGCCTCATAAAGTATGAAGCGGAACTTAAAAATATAAAAGAAATATCAGGCGCTTCAGCAGGCGCTGTGATCGGAGTAGGTTTAGCTTTAAATATACCATTACCAGATATTCTCGATGGACTTTTATCTATAGATATCGAAAATCTCTCAAAATTCAATCTAAGGTGCTTTATGAGTACATATGGTCTCATAGATTTAAAGCCTGTCCGCAAAGCCCTGGTTACGGTATATGGATGTGACCCAACATTTTCAGAACTTCATAAGAAGTTATATATTTCTTCGTACTGTCTCAATAGGTCACGAACAGAATATTTCTCTGTCGATACCCATCCAGATATGAAAGTCTTAGACGCAGTATGCATGAGTATAGCTATACCGTTCATCGCCTCATCGATAGTACACAGGGATATGATTTACATGGATGGGTGTACCCGGGAATTGATACCAGTGACCCCCTTTATAGACAAGAAACCGGATAAAATCATGTGCATCAAATTAAAAACCAAAAACATTTACTTTGAAAAGATTACAAATCTCAAACAGTTTATACATGCCATGATGTCATCGGCACTCCAGTTACCAGATACTAATACAATGAAGTTAGGAACGGTGAAGGAGATTGATACAGGGGACTTGGATATTTATAAATTTACAATGTCTCATGAAGATAAGATTCGTATGTTTATATTAGGTATGAACAGTTAATAAACACTTCCCACTTGTTATATTTTTTTATGATATTATAACAATATGGATGCGTGTGACCCTGATACGGGTACAGAAAATCTCAGGTACTTTATAAAACTTCACTCAGGTCAGGCGGTGAAGATATCCCGCGAAAAGTTGTGTGAGATTAGCAAAAACGTGAAAGACAATAAACTACCCCTCCCTACCCTCATCCTCACTCGCGATAAAAAATACATGCTGGATAGCAAATCCCCCTTGACACAGAAGGATTATGAATTGTTATTCAGTTCATCTGTGAAGTCTGCGGTCATGAAACGCCTCGCCAAGAAGACTGGGTTGTCTGAAGTTGATAAGACTATCACGGAGTTGAAAAGTGCTATAGGCCGACGTCTCAAGAGTTTGAATGTTCGGGAACCCGTGCAGTTGCACAGTAGGCGTGACGTCATTGTTCGTGGAGTTCCTCGTGTTGTTGGTGGACCCATTGTTCGTGGAGTTCCTCGTGTTGTTGGTGGACCCATTGTTCGTGGAGTTCCCCGTGTTGTTGGTGGACCCATTGTTCGTGGAGTTCCTCGTGTTGTTGGAGGACCCGTATACCCTGACACGATTGCCCTGTTCGGTACGGGTACACATGCTAGTATTGGCAACCTAGTTATTGGTCCCACGTACACCAATCCTTTGGGTCAAAGTGTTATTATTTACCAGCCTCCCATGGGTAACGCACACCGTTATGAAGCACAGTGTGGATATAACGTGGCAACCGGTTACTGGGAAGACGTTAACCAGGCCGCGATGCCTAATATCGTTCATCAGACTACTGCTGGTCTTGTTACCTGGTATATTGGTCTCACGGAATACTTTAGGTATATGTCTCCGAGTATTATGCCCATTGCATCGGACATTCCCTCTTTGGTCGGTCCTATTGTTCGTGGAGTTCCTCGTGTTGTTGGAGGACCCGTTGTTTCAACTTCACCCGTGAATATCAAGAATACTTTAGCAAAGCGAAGACATTTAAGAAGGATGCAAAGTTTTAGTTCAGGGGGTGCTTTACCGCAAGCGAAGCGGAATGTTCGGATGTCGGCGCCGCGGGTAAACAGCTCACGAGAAACAAACGAAGTTGTGAACGCTGGGAAAGCTGATAATGCTATGAAGGCTGAGAACGCTAAGGAGGCTGCTAAGAATGCCAATGAGGCTAGGAAGGCTCAGGAGGCTCAGGCTACTAAGAATGCTAATGAGGCTAGGAAGGCTCAGGAGGCTCAGGCTACTAAGAATGCTAATGAGGCTAGGAAGGCTCAGGAGGCTCAGGAGGCTCAGGCTACTAAGAATGCTATTAAGAATGCTAATGAGGCTAGGAGGGCTCAGGAGGCTCAGGAGGCTCAGGAGGCTCAGGCTACTAAGAATGCTAATGAGGCTCAGGAGGCTCAGGCTACTAAGAATGCTAAGAATGCTAATGAGGCTAGGAAGGCTGCCAACAAGGAGGCTAATGAGGCTAATGAGGCTAGAAAGGCTGCCAACAAGGAGGCTAATGAGGCTAGAAAGGCTGCCAACAAGGAGGCTGCCAACAAGGAGGCTAATGAGGCTAGAAAGGCTGCCAACAAGGAGGCTGCCAACAAGGAGGCTGCCAACAAGGAGGCTACTAAGAAGGAGGCTAATGAGAAGGAGGCTAATGAGGCTAGAAAGGCTGCCATCAAGGAGGCTGCCAACATTAAGGCTACTAAGAAGGAGGCTAATGAGTTTAGAAAGGCTTATGAGGCTAGAAAGGCTGCCAACAAGGAGGCTGCCAACAAGGAGGCTGCCAACATTGAGGCTACTAAGAAGGAGGCTAATGAGGCTAGAAAGGCTGCCAACAAGGAGGCTGCCAATAAGGAGGCTGCCAACAAGAAGGCTAATGAGGCTAGAAAGGCTGCCAACAAGGAGGCTGCCAATAAGGAGGCTGCCAACAAGAAGGCTAATGAGGCTACTAAGAAGGCTCAGGCTACTAAAGAGGCTAAGGAGGCAAGGGAGGCGCAGGCTGTCAAGAATAAAAAACTTATGTCAGACACTGACAAATATGAAAAATTATTGAAAAGTACCAAGTACGTATCAAAAGAACCTATATTCAATAATGACACAATGAAAAAGCGAATTGAAGAGTTTAGAAAGTCTGATAATAAAGACCAGTTAACACAAGAATTAATATACGAAATAGAAAAATTGCGATTAATAGATTTTCAAAATCGTGTAAACGATAGTATACTGACTAAAATACAAAAGTCGGGTATTAAGGATAGATATTCAACGGGAAATAAAAATAACACGGTTGAAACGTTTGTAGAGCTCGTAAAAGAAAAAACGTCCCAGAATGGAAAAAGTATGAAATTACTTAACGCGACATACGCGGGCAAAACAAAGGGAAAGGTGTTTACAAATCAAGAGATTAAAAACTATAAAAACGCGGTTTCAATGGGTAATGATAACATGGACAGACAAAAAGTGCGTTTTAAATATGAGATTCGTGTTCGATTGAGAAAACTCATGGAAATGTCTATAAACATTTCTGACCCTGAAACCAAAACAAAGTTCGTAGAGAAAATAGTAGAAATCGAAAATCGAATTAGTGCAGCTAAAAATGTAAACAGTATGACAGATAACCAAAAAGGTCAGATTGTTTTCGAATTAAATAAATTAGAAAAAGAATACAAAACATTTACTAAAACAAGTGTGTTTTCTCAGATGAAAGTTCCTCAGTTTCCACGTATTTTTCCTACAGGTAAAAATGTAAAAAAACAGTTTAATACTACCGAAAACATGGATAAGATGGAAAAACTCTATGAGGAGGCTAAGGCTATCAAGATGGGTATCGGGAACTCTGAGAATATATCAAATAATCTTAGTAACCTCCGTAAAATCATGATGAAAGCGAGTAATGTAGGGGTGGGTAAACAGCGAGGGGGGTGGTTTGAAGAGACTATAAACAAAATTTCGAAAATACATTCTGAAGTTGAAACTATGGTACCGAATATCGCTGCTAAGCAAGCGTCTAAAAAATTAGTAACTAATTCTATAGCGCGTGTTATATCCAAAGATGAGAATGAAGAAAAGGAAAAAATAATAAAAAACATAGGACCGCTCGCGAAGAATAAGTCTATAAACATGAACAGTCTCAAAGAAAAATCCGTGAAAAACTTGAGGAATCTTCTCGGGGAACTCAGGGTACAGGCGGCCTATGGTAGGCAGCAGGCAGAAAATAAAAAAAGGGTGGAAGCTGCTGCTGCCGCTGCTGCCAACGAGAATAAAAAAAGAAAAGAACTCGTCGTAGAGATTCGAAGATTATCACGTAAGACGGGGGGTCTGGATATCATGCCAACCGAAATCTTCAACACGAAGACGATGAATAATCTGACGGAAATGAAACAGAATATCATTAAAAGGGAGAACACTAAGGCTGCTACTAAGATTCAGGCTGCGCAGAGGGGTTTTAAAGAGCGGCTCAAAATAATAGAACAGTTTGAAAATAAAGTATCAGCATATAAACCCCCTCAGAATCGACAAAATATCTGGACTAAAAAAATTACATTATCGAAAACACTCGAAGTTTACAAAAAGCCTCCCATAACATCTACGATCATGTCTGAGATACGCGAACAGATGCGAGAATTCGAAAAGATGAAAAAGGGTGTGAATGACGCCGAGAAAAATATCGCGGAAAAACGCGCGAAACAAGATGATGAAAACAAAAAGAAGGAAGAAGCCCAAAAGAAGGAAAAAAAAGCGTGGATTGAGAAGTTGACGTCTTTTAAAAATAAAAGAAATATTATATATAAAAATAACAAAGTACCGGGTCTGATTAAATTCATAAGCAACATATTGCCACCCGAAATAAAGACCGAAGATAATATTAGAAAGTTCAAATATACAAGTGTGGATGGGACACAGAAAATACTACACAACACGGAAATGATTCAGATTAAGAAGAACATTACAAATGTGAAACAGAAAGCAGCGGCGGTAGCGGCGGCGGTGAGGAAAGATGAGGCGGCGAGGAGACAGAAGGAGGCTAATGCAAAAGAGGAGGCGGCGAGGAGACAGAAGGAGGCTAATGCAAAAGAGGAGGCGGCGAGGAGACAGAAGGAGGCTAATGCAAAA
>Ga0308007_10000073_pt1 | contig 38507 bp, 33 predicted proteins | sample Neamet71_FD_203152 | JGI IMG/M metagenome (GOLD analysis project Ga0308007, IMG submission 203152) | Marine microbial communities from water near the shore, Antarctic Ocean - #71 | ecosystem: Environmental > Aquatic > Marine > Unclassified | place: Southern Ocean | collected 2014-06-07
AGTTTTTTTAAAGCCTCAGAATACCGATTCGTTTGCTGTTGTTGATCAAAAAGTGCAGCTACTGGATACATTTTTTCAAAAATAGAGTGACCCCAGTTTCTGAAAGATCTGCTTTCATATTTGTCATGAAGCATCAAATTTGGACTTCTGCCTTGATGCACCATAATTTTTTGATTATTTAATATACGATAATGTTCCTCTTGATCTGTCGGTGCACTTTTGGATAGCAAGCAGGTCAACAAAAAAACATCCATAAAATCAATTTGCTCGCGATCAATTCCAAGCGGTATAAAAGGGTTTAGATCAAGACAGCGCACCTCAATGTATTCAACACCTTTTTTAGATAAAGCCCGTAAAGGAGTTTCCCCCGCATCGGTAGATCGCTTTGGTCGTATTGGGCTATAAAATTCATTTTCAATTTGTAGTACGTTTAAATTAAGTTGCTTATACTTTCCAAGTGTATCTTTGAGTCCGATGAGCTCATAGTTTGGATAAGGTTTAACCAGCACTTCTCTCAGTGTTTTAACATAGCTACTTAAGCTATTATAACAAATCATCAAATCATCTTGGTCTTTACTTTGGTAGCCTAGATCACTCATTCTTAATGATGTAGCATAAGGAAGATGAAGGCTGTGTTCATCTTCACCAAACTCAATAAGCCGATGGTCTCTATTTTTTGCAAAGCTACGACAGATAGCAGGAGATGCACCAAATAAATATAACAGTAACCAATAATGACGACGAAAATTTCGTATCAAGGAAAAATAATTCTCAGTTTTAAAAACTTCAAAAGGTAGCTTCGAGTTTTCATTTCTTCTGAACATTTCCATCAGATCATCTGGAACCGAAAAGTTATAGTGGATTCCGGCTATAGTTTGCATTAACTTGCCGTAGCGGTGACCTAGCCCCAATCTATATGTATGCTTCATTTCTCCAATATTAGATGAACCATACACCCCTACAGGTATGCTGCTTTCTCCGCTTAACTGACACGGCATGCTGCTCGTCCAAAGCACTTCATCGTGAATATTTTTGTAGGTGAAGCGATGTGCATCCTCAAGTATTTTTAGTACTTCGTTAGTATCGGTTAAAGGCGGGGTGATGAATTCAAGCAAAGCTTCTGAGAAATCGGTTGTTATTTGAGGGTGAGTGAGGGCGGCCCCTAACAATTTAGAATGCGGTGTTTTTGCTATTCTCCCTGCTTTGGTGACACGTAGACTTTCCTTTTCGATGCCTCGTGTTATACCTAAAAGCACCTTTGAAGAAGCATTTTCCGTGAGTAAATTTAGACGATTTTTTGATAAAGACAACTTATCTTCCTTCTCTGGGGCTGCTAGACGGATATGAGGCTGCAAATAATATACTACAAGCGTGAGACAATCGACCCTCACTGACATAGTCAAAAAAATATAAATTATAACTTTTTGTTGCAACTTATATATTCATACAAAAGAATTTATTAAGTATAAAAAAAATTTAAAAATTAAAGACTTAGGGCGCTCTAATAACTTGAATGATAATCATTATCATTTGTAGAGCAACAAATCAAGATTTTTGCCCATTAATTTATTGGACACATGTAATTTCTCATGCTTTAATTCTATCCCGATGATTTTTCGGTTTGCCGTTTGTGCATGCAGCATAATTTGGTACGCAATAAAGATTTTTCTTCGGTAGTATTTTTAACTCGATGATAAATATAGTTATTTTATAATTGAGATATAAATGTAAAAGGTAGTATCTGAGGGTATTTTTTGTTTTTCTAGCGTGATTTATGTATTTGTAAAAATCGATAGAGATCGATACACGACGCTAAAAAAATATTTAAAGCAAAGAATATGAAGTTAGAAATTCATAAAATAAGAGGATATAAACTTGAACGATTTAACTAATCCCGTCGAGGTCCTAGGGATCGATGCAGGCGGAACTATGACAGATACGTTCTTTGTGCGCGCAGACGGCTCTTTTGTTGTCGGTAAAGCACAAAGTGATGCAGATGAGGCAACAGCAGTACTAAATTCTAGTGTTGATGCTTTGGTTCACTGGGGAAGAACAGTTGGAGACACATATCCTGAAATGGTGACTTGTGTATTTTCTGGAACTGCTATGCTTAACCGCGTTGTGGGAAGAAAAGGTCTTCGAACTGGCTTAATAACAAGTAAAGGTTTTGAAGACTTCCACCGAATGGGTCGCGCGATTCAATGTTACTTAGGTTACGCATTTGAAGATCGACTCCATTTAAACAGTCATAAATATGATGAGTCTTTAGTACACATACATGATACTCGTGGTGTAACTGAGCGAATTGACTGTAAGGGCGCTATTGTAATACCCATTCGTATAGAAGATGCTATTAAGGCTGCTGGAGAGCTTGTTGACCAAGGTGTTAAAGCGATTGCTATTAGTTTGATTAGCTCTTACTTAAACCCAGTTCATGAGCACGCTGTTCGAGATGCGGTCTTAAAGGTAATTAAAGAAAAGGGTTCTGATATTCCTGTTTTTGCTTCTTGTGATTACTATCCTGCACGTAAGGAGAGTCATCGTACAAATACAACAATTTTAGAAGCATATGCTGCTGAGCCTTCTCGTAAGATTCTTGGAGCACTAAGCGATAAAATGAGAGACCACGGTGCTAAATGTGACGTACGTGTAATGGCTACCCATGGTGGTACTATTTCATGGAAAGCAAAAGAACTTGCTCGCTCATTAGTATCTGGTCCTATTGGTGGAGTAATTGGTGCTAAGTATCTAGGTGAACAACTTGGGTATGAAAACATTGCTTGTTCTGATATTGGTGGAACCAGCTTTGATATGGCCTTGATTACTGGCGGTAACTATTCTATCCATAAGGATAGTGATATGGCACGTCTAGTTCTTTCACTGCCAATGGTTGCAATGGATAGTATCGGTGCTGGTGCGGGTAGTTTCGTACGTATTGATCCTTATTCAAATTCTCTTAAATTAGGTCCAGATAGTGCAGGTTATCGAGTTGGTACTTGCTGGCCAGAAGGTGGTTTAGATACTGTTTCTGTAACTGACTGCCACATTATTCTTGGCTACTTAAATCCAGATAACTTCCTTGGTGGAATTTTGAAGCTTGATGTAGAGCGTGGAAGAAAATGTGTACAAGATCAAATCGCTACTCCTATGGGTCTTTCTCTAGAAGACGCTGCTGCGGGTGTGATTGAGTTGCTTGACCTTTCTTTACGTCAACATCTACGTGCAATGATTTCTGGTAAGGGTTATAGCCCACGTGACTTTGTATGCTTCTCATACGGTGGTGGTGGACCAGTACATGCTTATGGCTACACGAAAGGTCTAGGCTTTAAAGAGACTATCGTTCCTGCATGGGCTGCTGGATTCTCAGCATTTGGTTGCGCATCAGCAGACTTCGAATATCGTTATGATATGAGTGTGAACGTTGGTATTACAGAAGAATCTACAGATGATGATTTAGAAATATCTGTTAATAAGCTTCAAACAGCCTGGGATACTTTGAAACTCAAAGTATTAGAAGAGTTCGAAATTAATGGTTTTTCTGAGAAAGACATTACTTTCACGCCAGGATACAGCATGCAATATCTAGGACAGTTGAATGACTTAGAAATTGATTCACCTTTGCCAAAACTAAATGGCAAAAAAGATTGGCCAGCACTAGTAGCAGCTTTTGACGCAGAATACGCTCGCGTATATGCAGATGCTGCTCGTTCTCCTGAACTAGGATTTGGGATTACAGGTGCAATTCTTCGTGGTTCAGTAGAAACTAGTAAGCCTGCTGTTCCTAACGAAAAAGTGCAAGGTGAAACTCCAGCAGCTGGTTCTAAAACTGGTTCTAGGAAATTCTATGACCAACGTAAATGGGTTGAAGCAGATCTTTACCATATGGAAAGCTTGATGCCTGGTAACAGGGTTAATGGTCCAGCGGTGATTGAATCCGATGCGACCACCTTCGTAGTTCCAACTGGCTTCGCAACGTTCCTTGATAAGCATCGTCTCTTCCATTTGATTGAGACAGATATAGAAAGTGTTGCTTTCAATACCGTAGACGCGATTTAGATCAATAGATAATAGAGGAAATCTTATGACTATATTAGAAACCCTTAAAGGGGCAGAACTTGGCAAGTTGTTAAGAAACGGCTTGTCATTAGATGAGAACCGAAATGGTATCTTGGCGCGTGCGTCAGAAACTGGACACTATGACGGTATTAAAACTTTAACTTTGAAAGAAAGTGATCCAATTGCCTACGAACGAATTTTTTCTAAAGTTCGCGCAGGATTGGTTAACTCTCGTGAAGTTGCTAAGAAAATTGCAGCATCGCCAATCGTTGAGCAAGAAGGTGAGCTATGTTTCACACTCTACAACGTAGCTGGGGACTGTATTGCTACATCTACTGGTATCATTATTCACGTTGGTACCATGGGTGCAGCGATCAAGTATATGATCCAAAACAATTGGGAAATTAACCCTGGGATCAATGATGGCGACATGTTTACCAATAACGATTGCCAAACTGGTAATGTTCACCCTTGCGATATCGCAACTATCATACCTGTATTCTTTGAAGGGTATTTGTGTGCTTGGGTAGGTGGTGTTACACACGTTATTGATACTGGTGCAGTTGGACCAGGCTCTATGTCTAACGGACAAATCCAACGTTTTGGTGATGGTTTGCAGATTACTTGTCGTAAGACAGGTGTCAATGATACTCCACTACGTGATTGGTTGCATGAAAGCCAACGTAACGTTCGTACTGTTAAATACTGGATTCTTGATGAGAAAACACGTATTGCTGGTACGCAAATGATTCGTGAAATGGTTCAAGAAACTATTGCAGACGAAGGTATTGAAGCTTGGGATGTCTTCGCAATGGAAGTAATTGAGGATGGTCGTCGCGGGCTAGTTAGTCGTATCAAGGCTATGTGTATTCCTGGTGAAGTTAGGACTGTCGCATTTGTTGACGTACCTTATACTCATCCAGATGTAGCGGTACCTTCTCCATTCGCTAAGCTTGATTCAATTATGCATGCACCATGCCTTATTACAGTTAAAAAGGATGCTACTTGGCGTTTAGACTTTGAAGGTTGTAGTCGTTGGGGCTGGCATACATATAATGCAAACCCCACAGCATTTACCTCTGGTATTTGGGTAATGATGACTCAAAGTCTTGTACCTACAGAGCGTATTAACGATGGTTGCCGTTACGCAACTCAATTCCGTTTACCAAAAGGTACTTGGACTAACCCTGATGATCGTCGTACAGCTCACGCTGATGCATGGCACTTCTTGGTTTCTTCTTGGAGTTCTTTGTGGCGCGGAATTAGTCGTACATACTTTGGTCGTGGATACCTAGAAGAAGTTAACTCTGGTAATTCTAATCCTTGTAACTGGTTGCAAGGTGGCGGTATTAACCAAGATGGCGAAATTCACGCTGTTAACAGTTTTGAGACTGCTGCTTGTGGTACAGGCGCATGTGCTATGAAGGACGGACTTAACAACGCTGCTGCTATCTGGAACCCTGAAGGCGATATGGGTGATATAGAGATCTGGGAACTAGCAGAGCCTCTTTTATACTTGGGTCGTACTCAAAAAACCAACTCAGGCGGCTATGGTAAGTGGCGTGGTGGTAACGGGTTTGAAACTTTACGTATGGTACACGGTTCATGTGATTGGACTATGTTCTTCATGGGTAATGGTTACATGAATAGTGACTGGGGTTTGATGGGTGGATATCCTTCAGCAACTGGTTACCGTTTCGAAGCTCACAACACTGGTCTTCTAGGAGAAGATGGAAGAATCCACACTGGTAAGGAAATTCCTTTAGGTGAAGATTTGAACCCAGATGATCGTGTATGGGAAACACTTCTTGGACCAGATGCTACAGTTAAGCGTGACAAACAATGTATCACTACAGAAGCTATGTTTGATAACGGCGATCTGTACTTGAACTACCTACGTGGTGGCCCAGGATTTGGTGATCCTTTGGATCGTTTACATAGTGGCGCACAAAGTATTGAAGAAGATCTTAATGAAAACTACATTCTTCCTGAATACGCCAAGAAAATTTATGGCGTTGTATACACTCAAGATCATGAGGGTGTTTACACTGTAGATTCAGCTAAGACTACTGCGGCTCAAGAGCAAATCAAGAAAGACCGCATTAAACGTAGTGTTCCAGTCCAAGAGTGGATGAAAGGTGAGCGTCAAAACATAGTTGACCTGAAAGCTTCTCCACAAGTTAAGCAAATGTTTGCTTCAAGTTTTGCTCTGTCTGAGCCGTTCCTGAATGAATTTAAAACATTCTGGGATCTTCCAGCAGACTACAACTTGTTAGAATCAAGCTTGGGAATACCCACGTATGGTTCAACTAAGACAATGGACATCAGCGAAATGCCGGACTGTAAGCCCGTCATAATGACTGAGGAATGATCTTAACTTGAGAAATTGAAGTGAGTGCATCGATCCTGATGCACTCAATCAATTATCAATTAAATTAAAAGAGAGTATAGATATGTCTTCATATACAAAACAAGAAGTTAAGCAGCTGGTCGACGGCACTTTAGCCTGGGATACAGTGCATCAAATGATTTCCATGCCTAAGGATGCAGATCGTTACAAACTTTACATGGAAGTAATTCAGGATAAATTATCCTATAAACATAAAGTTATTATGGCATTAGGTCCACATCTAAACCTAGCTATCAGAGATGGCGATGAAGAAATTCATGCATTCTGTGATTGCGGTAAAGATTTCGGCCACTACAAAGGTAACTGGAAACTTAACGCGAATATTTATGTTCGTGATACGGCAGAGAAAATGGATCAAGTTTATCCACGTTTAATGTCTCCAGATACTTCTTGGCAGGTTTACCGTGAGTATTCTTGTCCTGATTGTGGAACAATGCTTGATATTGAAGCACCAACACCTTGGTACATGGTGATGCATGATGTCAAACCAGACTTAAAAACTTTCTTTGAGTGGGTTGGAATAAAAGCACCTAAAAAGATATAAGTTGTTGATAGATGAAGATAAGTCCCAGCCTTTGGTTGGGACTTATTTATTTTTGGGTTAGAATTTTATCTAAGACTTATATAAACTATTACAAGAATGCATACATTTAACTACCTGCTGACGCTTTAGCATCCATTTGTAAATCTTACGTTGGACTCTTAGGTAATGTATTTAGTAGCACTTTAGATACACAAAAAATTAAGGAAGAAAGAAATGTCAGAAGAGACATCAGCACCTCATTTTTCGATGCAAAAAATTTATTTGAAGAAAAGTATATTTACCTCACCAAACTCTGCAAGTGTTTTCGGTACAGACTGGAAGCCAGACACTACGTTGGATTTGAACATTAAACATGATGCTATTGATGATGATGGACGTTATGAGGTCATTATTAGTGTTAAAGTAACGGCAACGAACGAAAATATCGTGGCATTTAGTCATGAGGTAGACCAAGCGGCCTTATTCTTAATTAGTGGATTTCCAGATGATCGCTTAGATGAAGCACTTAATTCGGCATGCCCTTTGATCATGTTTCCCTACCTTAGAGAAACAATAGATCATGTTTTATTAAAAGCTGGTTACCCGCCCCTTATGCTTGCTCCAATTAACTTTGATGCAATGTACAAAGAGAAGAAATCTGGAGAAGAAGCAGCAAAGAAAGCCAAGCAAGAAAAGAAACATTAGCTACAGATTACAGCGAGTCAAGGCGCTTCTTTTTTTGATAGAGCGCCTTCAAACTATGTCACCCCATAGTGATTGAAGAATGCTAATCGCAGCAATTGGTGCAGTTTCTGTACGAAAAATTCTTGGCCCAAGGGATAGTCTACTAAAACCCGCAACATTGGATGTATAAATTTCCTCTTCAGAAAGCCCACCTTCTGGTCCGATTAAAAGACATACACTTGATACATTACTTTCTTTTCTCAGAACAGAGATTGTGGCTGAGCCGTTATGATCAAGTACTAATTTTTTTTCAGATGAGGTGCTGTTAACCCAGTTATTAACTTTTATTGGAGAATTAATCACTGGAATTTTATTTCGGCAAGATTGTTCGCAAGCACCGATGCAGATTTTCTCCCAATGAAGCAATTTGTTCTCTAACCTTCTGCCCGTTAGCTTTACTTCAGTTCTTTGAGTAAACAAGGGGCTTATCTGGGTTACTCCAGCTTCGGTAGATTTTTGTACGATTGAATCCATCCGATCTCCGCGAGATAACCCTATCCCTAGATGGATATTCAAAGGTGACTCACGATTAATTTCTGAGTATTCTCCGACATGTACAATCGTTTTTCTTCTACCGGAACTTTGTATTATCGCTTTAAATTCGCCCCCCTCACCGTTAAAAATAGTGACAGGGTTTCCAGGGACTAACCTCAAAACGGTCTCTAAGTGTTTAGTTGAAAAATCGTCAAGCTCAACTTCAATACCAGATGAAAGAGATTTTTTTGTGAAGACCCTAATATTCCGCATAGAGTTATGAAAAACCTAATCTTTTACATAGAGATAGGTTAACATCTGCTTGATTCATCGTATAAAAGTGTAATCCAGGAGCTCCGTTTGCCAGCAGATCTTCACAAAGATGGGTAACAACATCTAACCCAAAGTCCTTAATACTTTCTACATCGTCTTCATATTGATGTAATCTTTTTTTGATCCATCGTGGAATATCAGCTCCACAGTTATCTGAAAAACGAACCAGATTTCGATAGTTTGTGATTGGCATAATACCTGGAATTATTGGAGTCTCAATGCCAAATTTTTTGCATTCTTCTATAAAATAGAAATAGCTATTAGAGTTATAAAAATATTGGGTTATTCCTCGACTAGCCCCAGCCTCAAACTTTTTTTTCAACCAATAGATATCTTTTTTATAGCTCTCAGCTTCCGGGTGAATTTCTGGATAGGCAGCAACTAATATTTCAAAACTGCCTCCAAAATGTTCTTTTATTAAAGCGACGAGTTCGTTTGCATATACAAGTTGTTTCGTGCCACCCATACCCGAAGGTAGGTCACCTCTCAGTGCAACTATTTTTGTTATTCCAGAAGCCTCATAATCTTTGAGAAGTGCAAGTAACGATGGTTTATCGTCTGCACATACAGATATATGAGGAACCGCATTCGACCCCGCTGCTTGAATACTAAGCACTGTATCCTTTGTGAATGTCTTTGTTGAGCCTCCAGCACCATAGGTAACTGAGAAAAATTCTGGATCAAGTCTGCTCAGCTTGCTATGAGCGTTAGCCAACTTAATCTTGCCTTCTTCAGTTTTTGGAGGAAAGAATTCAAAACTTAAATGATGATTATTCATTTTTTTTAATAACTCTATTATAATAATTTTTTAATTAGTACCTATAGCTGTTGTCCTTGAAGGGACCATCAACAGACACATTTATGTACTTGGCTTGTGAGGGCTTAAGTCGAGTAAGCGTACCACTGAATCCTTTCACCATCTCAGCTGCAACCTCTTCATCCAGTTTTTTTGGTAAAACCTCGACGCGCAATAATTTTTCTTTAGACGCATTATCCTGATTTGCGAAATCTTGTTTATAAAGAAGAATTTGCGCTAAAACTTGGTTGGCAAACGACCCATCCATTATTCTACTAGGATGGCCCGTGGCATTTCCTAGATTAGCTAGCCTTCCTTCAGAAAGAAGCAAAAGATAATCATTTGTAGATTGATCACGAAAAACTTGGTGAACTTGTGGCTTTATTTCTACCCATTTCCAGTTTTTGCGCATGTATGCAGTGTCAATTTCATTATCAAAGTGACCAATATTACAAACTACACAGGCAGTTTTCAGTTCACATAAAATATCTGAATCACAAACATTATAATTACCGGTAGTAGTAACCAACAAATCTGTTGTTCTGAGCAGGTCAACATTAACACTTTCAGTTGGATTGCCATTCATATACGTTGAAACTACTTCAAATCCATCCATGCATGCTTGCATAGCGCAGATTGGATCTATTTCCGTTACCTTTACAATCATTCCCTCTTGGCGTAATGACTGAGCCGCACCTTTCCCGACGTCTCCATAACCAATAACTAGAGCCTTTTTTCCTGCGAGCAAGTGATCAGTCGCTCGCTTGATGGCATCGTTCAAACTATGACGACAACCATATTTATTATCATTTTTTGATTTTGTGACTGAATCATTGACGTTGATAGCAGGTATTTTAAGTTCGTTATTTTTAAGCATTTCTAGTAGACGAAGTACACCAGTAGTCGTTTCTTCGGTAACCCCATGAATGCCCTCTAAAATTTGTGGATATTTCTTATGCAGCAGTCCCGTTAAATCTCCACCATCATCAAGAACCATGTTTGCATCCCATGGTTTGCCGTTACTTAGAATTTGTTGTTCGAGACACCAGTCATACTCTTCTTCAGTCTCACCCTTCCAAGCAAAAACAGCTGTACCATTAGCAGCAATAGCCGCTGCGGCATGATCTTGTGTAGAAAAGATATTACATGATGTCCATCGCACTTTTGCCCCTAGTTCTTCAAGTGTCTCTATCAATACAGCTGTTTGGATAGTCATATGAATACATCCGAGTATTTTAGCTCCTTTTAGAGGTTTTTCTGATCGATATTTAGCCCTAAGAGCCATAAGTGCAGGCATCTCGGTCTCAGCTATAGCAATTTCTTTACGACCAAAGTCTGCTAAATTTATATCTGCTACTTTGAAGTCATTGTTTGTAACCATTGTATTCATTTTACGTCCTCTGTATTGAGTATTTAATTTGACTTAAGACCTTCTTAAAGAGAGACCTTTAAGCTATCAGCCTTGTCTGTTTTTTCCCATGAAAAATTCTTATCTTCCCTACCAAAGTGCCCATAAGTTGAAGTGGGCTGATAAATCGGTCGATTTAGATCTAGCATATCTATAATTCCTTGAGGCCGAAGATCAAAATTCTCTCGTATTAATCGAATAATTTCATCATTGCTCACTGTGCCTGTATTAAAGGTGTTGATGCTGATAGATGTTGGTTCTGAAACACCAATTGCGTACGAAATTTGTATTTCGCATCGGTCAGCAATTCCTGCTGCAACAAGATTTTTTGCCACATAGCGCGCAGCATACGCAGCTGATCTATCTACCTTCGATGGATCTTTTCCGGAGAAAGCTCCACCGCCATGACGGGCCATACCACCATATGTATCAACAATAATTTTTCGGCCAGTTAATCCGCAGTCTCCCATAGGTCCTCCAATAATAAATCGGCCCGTAGGGTTAATATGGTACTTGGTATTTTTATGGAGCCATGCTTCAGGAATAACGGGCTTGATAATTTCTTCTAATACAGCGTCACGCAAATCAATAAGAGAGACATCGGGGTCATGTTGAGTTGATAATACAATAGCATCAACTGCAACAGGCAAACCACCCTCATAGCGCAACGTTACTTGACTTTTAGCATCAGGACGCAGCCAAGGTAATACTCCACTTTTACGTAATTTAGATTGTTTCTCTACTATCCGATGGGCGTAATAAATTGGTGCTGGCATGAGAACTTCTGTTTCATTCGCTGCATAGCCGAACATTAGCCCCTGATCTCCAGCTCCTAGTGTTTTTCCCAGTCTTTCATCGACACCCATAGCAATATCGTTTGATTGCTTTCCAATAGCGTTCAATACTGCACATGAGGCACCATCAAAACCTAAATCAGAATTTACATAACCAATATCCATTATCACGTTTCGGACAATTTCCTCTAGATCAATGTAGGTGTCTGTTCTCACCTCTCCAGCAACGATAACCATACCTGTTTTGATCATTACCTCTACACCAACTCGAGATCGAGGATCATCTTTGATAATAGCATCCAGGATAGCATCAGAAACCTGATCAGCCATTTTATCTGGATGCCCCTCAGAAACTGACTCAGAAGTAAAAAGATTATAGTTGGACATCGTTAATTTCCTTCATAAGATTAAAGTTATCTTCATTTTTTAAAAAATTGACGCAGTTGAACTTGAAAACCATTTCGCTGAGCCAAATAAAGGCTTTCTCCTTCACGAAGACTTGCAGCAGAAGCCCAGCCACTTAAATCGTTTGGCTCGAAACCCAGCCATAGATCTCCACATGATTCATGTGCCCAACTTTGGTCATGGTCACAAAGCTCTGTAACGAGTAAGACTCCATCTGAAGAAAGCAGCCTAGATAAATCGTTAAATACAGCAGCAGGATCTGGTGTATGGTGAAGTACCATGTTTAGGGTTATACAGTCAGCTATAATGCCTTTTTCTAAAGCTAATCCAGTATCTCCATGCACAAGCTTTACGTTGCCTAATTTCTCTTTTGCAACTACTTTCCGTGAAAGACCGATCATTTCCTTTGATGTATCTATAGCAATTACTTGGTCAAATCGTTTAGCGAGGTTTAATAAGAAGTCCCCTTCTCCTGGACCCACTTCGAGAACAGTGCCTTTTTTGACTGAAGTTGAATCCAAAAACTCAGTTATAATTTGCCCATATTGCGTATAGCTAGCAATTAGATCTTGGTTTGCATTAAACCTACCAGTGTTTTGTTCAAAAAATTCACGAGAAGCCCGAGTGCGCTCGAGATTTATTATTCGAATTCTCTGTACTAAGTCCAGAGGGGTCTCGGACAGGTCTATGGTGGAAAAAAGACTTCGATGAAGCCCCTTAATGGCTGATTTTAACGGTAAGGGTGACCGCCTATAAAAGATTGTATTGCCTTCTCTGCGTGATACAACAAGACCAGCATTCGCTAGTACTTTTAAATGATGACTCATCCCAGATTGCTTTGTTTCAAAAATTTCACCTAACTCAAGGACGCCATAAGCATTATGCTGAAGAACTCTAAGAATATCTAAGCGAAGGGGATCGCCTGCAGCTTTAAAAAATACTGCTAGGGTGGCTGTATTTACAGCTGTTTCGTTTAAATAAGAAGATTTATGGCTGTCTCCTAAGGAAGAATTTGAAGTTTCGTTAACAGCGTTAGTAGTTTTATTCATACTTTTATTTTATCATATACTTTAATCTATATCAATAAATATTGATATAGATTAAAGTATTAACAATAGCGTGTTTACGAGACTCCATTAGTAAGAGAGAATGACACCCAATTTTCCAAATGTTTCAATGTGTTTTACTTAGTAGGAGTTTTTGTATGCTTTCTAGACGTGATCTTGCCAATGCAGTCCGTGCACTTAGTATGGATGCTGTTCAAAAAGCTAATAGTGGGCATCCTGGTGCCCCTATGGGCATGGCGGATATTGCTGAAGTATTGTGGAACGATTACTTAGTTCATAATCCTTCTGATCCTTCCTGGGCTAATCGTGATCGATTTGTACTGTCCAATGGGCATGGTTCTATGTTGCTGTATTCACTACTACATCTTAGTGGCTATGATCTATCTATAGAAGATTTAAAGAATTTTCGTCAATTACATTCTAAAACACCTGGCCACCCAGAATATGGATATACTCCAGGTGTTGAAACAACAACAGGTCCTTTAGGCCAAGGATTAAGCAACGCAGTAGGCATGGCTTTGGCTGAGAAAATTCTAGCCGCTCAGTTTAATAGACTTAACCACGAAGTTGTAGACCACAACACATACTGTTTTTTGGGTGATGGCTGTTTAATGGAAGGTATCTCCCACGAAGTTTCTTCTTTTGCAGGAACTCAAAAATTGGGTAAGTTGGTGGCGTTCTATGATGATAACGGCATCTCTATTGATGGCGAAGTAGAGGGTTGGTTCACAGACGATACTCCAGAACGCTTCAGATCTTACGGTTGGCACGTAATTCCAAATATAAATGGACATGATCATAATGCCATTAAGGCAGCTATTGAAGAGGCTCGTACTGAAAAAAATAAACCAACTTTAATATGCTGTAAAACAGTCATTGGTTTCGGCTCTCCTAATAAACAAGGTAAAGAAGATTGTCATGGCGCTCCATTAGGTGCAGATGAGGTGAAGCTAGCTCGTGAACAGTTAAAATGGAAATTTGATTCGTTTGAAATCCCGTCAGATATATATAAAAGTTGGAATGCCATTAAAAAAGGGGTAGCTTCTCAATTGGAGTGGAGTAAAAAATTCGATGATTATCGTAATGACCACCCTCAACTTGCTAGAGAGCTTGAGCGGCGATTGAATGGAAACCTACCTAAAGATTTTAACAACAATGCGAATAGTTATATTCGTGAATGTCAAAAGAAAATGGAAAAAATTGCATCTCGAAAGGCATCTCAAAATTGCCTGAATACCTTCGGTCCTATGCTACCTGAGTTACTAGGTGGATCGGCCGATTTGGCTGGCTCAAACTTGACTTTATGGTCAGAATCTAAAGGAATTACAGACAAAGACGCATCTGGAAACTATCTATTTTATGGTGTGCGAGAGTTTGGCATGAGCGGTATGATGAATGGCATAACACTCCATGGCGGGTTTATCGCCTACGGGGCCACTTTTTTGATATTCATGGAATATGCCAGAAATGCAGTGCGTATGGCCGCACTGATGAAGCAAAAAAGTATATTTGTCTACACTCATGACTCTATTGGTTTGGGTGAAGATGGTCCGACACATCAACCTGTCGAACAACTGACAGCGCTAAGATCAACCCCCAATCTGGAAACCTGGAGGCCCTGTGACACTATAGAATCAGCAGTATGTTGGAAGAGCGCGATCGAGAGATCTGATGGACCAAGCGCATTGATATTTAGTAGACAGAAATTAACCCCACAGGTTCGAAACTCTAGCCAGCTAAATAATATAGATAAGGGTGGTTATATTCTAAAGGATGCCAAAGGAGGACTAGATGCAATTATAATCGCAACTGGTTCAGAGGTAGAAATAGCAGTTGATGCTGCAGAATCACTACTTAAGAAAGGTATAAAAGCTAATGTGGTGTCTATGCCTTGTGCTGAAATTTTTTGTTTACAGGACTTGGCTTATCGTGATGCTGTATTGCCGACCAGTGTCAGAGTACGTGTAGCAGTTGAGGCGGGGCATGCAGATTATTGGTATAAGTACGTAGGTCTTGATGGAAAAGTAGTCGGCATGAAAACTTTTGGCGAGTCAGCCCCAGGTGAAGAAGTAATGGATCACTTCGGATTTACAGTCCAGGGCGTCGTCGATGCAGTATTAGCTCAACTATAGAAATTTTTGAGATAAGTTATGAATACTAAAGAAAATTCATTGATCCGCGTAGCTATTAATGGCTATGGCCGAATTGGGCGCTCTGTTCTAAGGGCTCTTTACGAGTCCAAATATAGAAAGTACATGCAGGTAGTTGCTATTAATGAGCTGGCTGATTGTAAGACCATAGCGCATCTTACCAAGTACGATTCAACCCATGGCCATTTCCCTGGCAGCATACAAATAAAAAATAACACACTTCTGGTCAATGAAGATGATATATCAATATTTCAGTTCAAGGAAATTGATCACTTACCTTGGGATGCTTTAAATATTGATATTGTTTTAGAGTGTAGCGGAGCCTTTACGGATCGCTTAACTGCAGAGAAACATATAGTTGCAGGCGCAAAAAAAGTACTTTTTTCTCAACCAGCAGAACCAGATGTAGATGCTACAATTGTTATGGGCGTTAACGAAAAAACTTTAGATGGCGATGAGCTAGTTATTTCCAATGCATCCTGTTCAACTAATTGTGTAGTACCAGTAATCAATACTCTTCATAAAGAATTTGCAGTCGAAGGAGGTGTAATCACTACTATTCATTCTGCTATGAACGATCAACCAGTTATTGACGCATATCACCATACCGACTTACGAAAAACACGTGCTGCTATTCACTCTATTATTCCTGTTGATACAGAATTAGCTATAGGTATTGACAGAATGATACCTGAATTGGTTGGTCGCTTTGAAGCTCAAGCTATGAGGGTACCTACAATTAACGTATCGGTAATTGATCTATCTGTGTTACTTAAAACCGATGTAGATGTTCTGCGTGTGAATCAAGTTTTAGAGCAAGTATCTCTGGGCGAACTTGCTGGGATTATCGGGTATACAGAAGAACCTTTAGCTTCATGTGATTTTAATCATGATGAGCGCAGCGGTATCGTTGATGCTAGCCAAACTCGGGTCAGTCAGAAACGGTTAGTTAAAATACTAGTATGGTTTGATAACGAGTGGGGGTATGCAAACCGCATGCTGGAATTAACAAAGTATTGGTTAGATATAAAAAAATAAGGGCAGTATTTTTTTGAAAATGTTAAAAATGACCGACTTATGCCTTAAAGATAAACGCGTTCTAATTCGTGAAGACTTTAATGTGCCAATAAGAAATGGAATTATTTCTTCGGATGCGCGAATTCTTGCAGCAATACCAACAATTCAATATGCTTTGGATGCTGGAGCTAAAGTAACCTTAATGTCTCACCTAGGCAGACCAGTTGAGGGTAAGTTTGACCATGATTATTCTATAAAACCAATCGCTGATTATTTAGAAAAACTTCTTAAAACGAAAGTTACAGTTATTTCAGATTGGAAAAAAAATCTACCTAATAGTGATTGTAAAATAACATTACTAGAAAATGTCAGATTTAATCAAGGAGAAAACATAAACCAAACAAGCCTAGCAAAATCGTATGCTTCAATTTGTGATATTTTTGTTATGGATGCTTTTGGGGCTGCACATCGTTCCCAGGCATCTACTCATGGTGTGGCTAAGTACGCGCCAGTTTCTTGTGCGGGCCCGTTATTGGTTCGTGAATTAGAGGCATTAGATAAAGTCTTAGAAAATCCATCGCGACCTATGGTAGCTATCGTTGGTGGGTCAAAAATATCGACTAAATTGGCTGTATTGGAAAAAATTTCGGATAAAGTAGACCAACTTATTGTTGGAGGCGGCATCGCTAACACTTTCTTGGCAGCAAAAGGCCTCCCTGTCGGAAAATCTCTTTGTGAGTATGATTTTATTGTTGATGCTCAGCGAATAATGTCAAAAACTGACATACTCCTTCCAACTGATGTAATGGTAGGTCGAGAGTTCTCTGAGTCTACATCAGCGACCTTAAAGGAGACCGCTGAGGTTTCAAGTGAAGATATGATTCTTGATTTTGGTCCAGTTTCAGCAAAAAAGTTAGCTGAAACTTTAATAAAGGCTGGAACTATTTTGTGGAACGGGCCTATAGGTGTCTTCGAATTTCAGAAATTTGAAACTGGGACACGAGTAATAGCTGAAGCAATTTCCAATAGTATTGGTTACTCTGTAGCTGGAGGAGGGGACACACTTGCAGCGGTGGATAAATTCGGTATTACTGATAAAATTTCATATGTATCAACAGGCGGTGGGGCTTTTTTAGAGTATGTGGAAGGAAAAACTTTGCCTGCTGTAGAAATACTTGAAAGCAGATTTGGCGCAGAAACTCTTGCTGACTGATACATAAAAAAATAATATAACCGATTAATAGTTATTAAAATATTAACGTAATTAGTAAGGAATCGACTCATGGCTCTTATTTCAATGCGACAACTGTTAGATCATGCTGCCGAACATGGATATGGTGTTCCTGCATTTAACGTAAACAATTTGGAACAAATGCGAGCAATCATGGAGGCTGCAGACGCAACTGATGCTCCAGTTATTGTCCAAGCTTCTGCTGGCGCTAGAAAATATGCAGGAGCTCCTTTTCTTAGGCATCTGATTTTGGCCGCTATAGAAGAATTTCCTCATATTCCTGTATGCATGCATCAAGATCATGGTACCAGTCCTGCTATTTGTCAGCGATCTATTCAGCTTGGATTCAGTTCAGTTATGATGGATGGATCTTTAAGGGAGGACGGGAAAACTCCTGCATCTTATGAATATAATGTTGAGGTGACAAAAAAAGTTGCTGAAATGGCGCATGCTTGTGGAGTCTCGGTAGAGGGAGAGTTGGGTTGTCTTGGATCTCTTGAGACTGGACAGGCTGGAGAAGAAGATGGTGTAGGTGCAGAGGGGACTTTGTCCCATGATCAGATGTTAACGGATCCAGAAGAGGCAGCAGATTTTGTATCTCGTACATCTGTAGACGCTCTTGCTATTGCTATCGGCACGTCACATGGTGCTTATAAATTTTCTCGTCCACCAACAGGCGATATACTAGATATTAATCGAATAAAAGCTATCCATTCACGTATCCCTAATACACACCTTGTGATGCATGGATCATCATCGGTTCCACAAGAATGGCTAGCAGTTATAAACCAATTTGGCGGTGAAATTCCCGAGACTTATGGTGTGCCAGTAGAAGAAATTGTTGAGGGTATTAAACATGGCGTACGTAAAATAAATATAGATACAGATTTACGGTTAGCTTCTACCGGAGCAGTAAGGCGTTTTATGGCTGAAAATAAAGCGGAATTTGACCCTCGAAAATATCTCGCTGAGACGACCAAGGCAATGAAAGATGTTTGTACGCATAGATATGAGTCTTTCGGCACAGCTGGAAAAGCAAGTAAAATTAAAGTCAGCAGTTTAGATAAAATGCATCAGGGATATTTGATAGGAAATTTCTCCTAAATAAGATTTACGCTATATGTTAATCACTAGTACCAAAAAAATAATATAAAGGTTGGGAGATAGCACAAATTTTGTACGAAAAAAAATATGTAGACCTAAAAAGTATTAGCGTGCGCTTTACCTCAATAGTTATTTCTTTATTCGCTACAATTTATCTAATTAATATACCCTTAATTGTGGCCGTAGCATCCAGAGAACTTCAGCTTACCTCGACAGAACCTTTATGGTTAGGGGGAGTTTTTTTAGGCGGCACTGTGTTGGCTGGAATGCTAACTACTTTTTACATTTCATTAGTAAGCTGGAGATCATTGTCCCTTGTAAGCAGTATTATGGGGGTAATCAGTTTTTTATTACCTACACTTTTATCAGACTTTTCTTTTTTATTAATTTGTCAGGGTCTATCTGGATTTTTTACTGGAACTGTTTGTTCCGTTGCCTTCGTATGTCTTGGCACAAGCGCTCATCCTATCAGAAGCTATGCGTTAGTCTTATGCCTACAGTCTATTATCGTTGCTCTAACTGCTTATTTTTTGCCACCTAAGGTCGCTGAGCTGATCAGCTTTAATAATGTATTAATCGCTGCTTCTTGCATATGTGCAGGCTTAGTTATTTTGAGTCTAAAGGTTTCGAAAAATATAAAGCAAATTAAATTTACAATCCCTGTTGCCCATAAAAAACAGCTATTAATTATATTTTTTCTAGTTGCATTGCTATTAATGTTTGTAGGTGGAAATACAGTACGTAATACGATAGAACCCATAGCATATAGTGCGGGATTTTATATGGTAATTTTAGCCCTATCAAGCAGCATAGGCGGCCTTCTTGCAGCCCTCATGGAAATAAAATCAAGCTATATAAAGCCTATAGTTTCAGCCTTGGGAGTTGCTGTATTTTTGTTAGTTGTTGGCCTATCTGGGTATTTGCCACAAAAACTCATAGTAACTGCTTTTTGTTTTATTGGAGGAGCTTGGAATTTTTCTGCTGCCTTTCTTATGGGATTATTCTCTGAGTTAAATTACAGGTATATTCCCTTAATTGTCACCGTACAGGTTATAGGTAATATTGTAAGTTTAGTTATTGTTGGATCTTTGTATACCGGACAGCCTTATATTGTTGCTTGTGTTGTATGGATTTTAACTGCTTTAATAGTGTTTTTATTGGCAAGATCTGATCACAAATTATTTTTGGTAAAAAGGAATGAGTAATAGTATTAACGGCAATATTGAAGAACGGAATGACAAGCTATCTGAATCTCTAGATTCTTTACCTCATCCGTTTGACCAGCTTACGCCTGACTTTATTTTAGATGCAATGGAGAGTTGTAATTATTTAAGTGATGGTCGATTATTTCCCCTTAATAGCTATGAAAATCGCGTCTATCAAATTGGTATTGAGGATTCATCTCCAATTATTGGAAAATTTTATCGGCCCAACCGATGGAGCAAGGAACAGATTTTAGAAGAACATCAATTTTGCTTTGAATTAGTTGAGCAAGAGTTGCCAGTTGTTGCTCCTATCCGAAACTCGAGCGGAGACAGTCTCTTTGAGTACAAAGGATTTAATTTTGCGTTATTTCCTAGAAAGGGCGGCTATGGTCCAGAGCTAGATAACCTAGATAACTTATATCTACTGGGTAAATTATTAGGAAGAATACATGCTGTAGGAGCAGTAAAGCCTTTCAATTTCCGTCATGTGTTGAATAGCAGTACTTTTGGTTATGAGGCATCTAAACTTGTGAGTGAAAATTTTATTCCAGGTGAATTAAAAGTATCATACGACTCATTAATTAAAGACCTCATGGAGCGAGTAGATGAAGTTATTGCCAATGCTGGGGCAATTGAGCATATTCGTGTACATGGAGATTGCCATGCTGGAAATATTTTATGGAGAGATAACAACGCCCACTTCGTAGATCTTGATGATGCTCTCATGGCGCCAGCAATTCAGGATATATGGATGCTTCTTTCTGGAGAGCGAGATCGCCAAAGTGCCCAATTGTCAGAAATTATAGATGGCTATAATGAATTTTTTGATTTCCATCCACGAGAACTACAGCTAATTGATGCTCTGAGAACTTTGAGGATAATTAATTATACCGCTTGGATAGCTAAGCGATGGAGCGACCCTGCGTTTCCTATGGCTTTCCCTTGGTTCAACAGTATTCGTTATTGGAGTGAGCATATTTTAGAATTACGGGAACAATTTGCGGCATTGAACGAGCCTACATTGCAGATATTCTAACTAATACAGCATATATTTTTTATTTAGAGCGAAGTATTTTTACCCCATTCGCTGATCCAAGCAACAAAATATCCGCAGGCCTCAACGCAAACATCCCACTAGCAACAACACCTACAATATGGTTAATCTGTTTTTCTATTTCTTGGGGAGAGACTATAGGGTGGAGATGATGAATATCTATAATATTGTTACCATTATCAGTGCTGAAGCCTTGACGAAAAACTGGATCTCCGCCTAGTTTAACGACTTCTCTTGCAACATAGCTCCTAGCCATAGGTATAACTTCAACTGGTAACGGGAACAAACCCAAGGATTCAACCCATTTAGTTTCATCAGCAATACATAAGAATTCGGTTGCTACAGCAGCAATAATTTTTTCCCTTGTGAGTGCGCCTCCTCCACCTTTGATTAACTCCAATTTTTGATTAGCCTCATCAGCACCATCAACATAAATCTCTATCTCATCTATAGAATTTAATTCAAAAACCTCCATACCATTCTGCTTAATAATTTTTTCTGAGGCCTGAGAGCTAGCAACTGTTCCTTTAAATTTATTTTTATGGGGCGCTAAGAGGTTGATGAAAAAATTAGCAGTAGAACCGGTGCCTATGCCAATAATGCTATCCGAGTTTATTTTATTAAGTACGTAGTCTACTGCTGCTTGTGCAACAGCCTCTTTAAGGGCATTTTGAGCAGATAGATTCATAAACCAAGCCATAATTGAGAACTTTCTATCTCTGTGATTATACTTATTAAAGTATGAAATGATAGAAAATGTCTATCAATACTAGCTTTGCATCCATTGAAAATTTACTATTAGCTAGATAAAGATTATTTCAACTAAATAAAAGAGTCAAAATGCCTAAAAGTTATGTAAAGCGGATTCAAGAAGCTAAAATCTATGACTTGGTTGTAAAGACACCAGTAGATGAGGCCCCACAACTATCCTTACGTCTTGGTAATCGAGTTTTGCTAAAAAGAGAAGATTTGCAGCCAATTTTTTCTTTTAAGTTACGTGGGGCATACAACAAAATGTTATCTTTAAGTAAAGCTGAGCTGGCAAGGGGAGTTATTGCTGCTTCAGCAGGCAATCACGCCCAAGGCTTAGCGATGGCCGCAAACAAAATAGGCGCCCAAGCAACTATTGTCATGCCAACTACCACTCCGCAAATAAAGGTGAGTGCAGTAAAATCGCTTGGAGCCACTGTCTTACTGAAAGGAGACAGCTATGATGAGGCTTCTGACTTCGCTAAAGATCTAGTAGTTGAAAAAAATATGACCTATATCCATCCTTTTGATGATCCAGATGTAATAGCTGGGCAAGGCACTATTGCTATGGAAATCTTGGAGCAAGTCCCAGAAAACCTGGATGCTGTTTTTATAGCTGTAGGAGGAGGAGGGTTGTGTGCCGGCATGGCAGCTTATATAAAAACAATTCGTCCTAGTATTAAAATTATAGCAGTAGAAGCTGAAGATTCAGCATGCTTAGACGCGGCAATAAAGGCAGGTCGAAGAGTTAAATTAAAACACGTAGGAATTTTTGCAGATGGGACTGCCGTCGCGAAAATTGGAAAAGAGACATTTCGTATATTAAAAGATACCGTTGATGAAGTCATAACAGTTTCTGTTGATGAAATTTGTGCCAGCATCAAAGACACTTTTGAGGACACCCGTTCCATTTGTGAACCAGCCGGAGCATTAGGTTTGGCTGGGTTAAAAAAATATGTCGACTCTACTGGAGTAAAAGGAAAAACCTTATTAGCTGTAGAATGCGGCGCAAACATTAATTTCGATAGGCTACGTTATATTTCTGAGCGCACTGAAATAGGGGAAAAAAGAGAAGCAATTTTAGCAGTAACTATCCCAGAAAAGCCAGGCAGTTTTAAATCGTTCTGTATGTCTTTGAATAAGCGTAATATCACAGAATTTAATTACCGTATGGGTGATTCTACTAAAGCGCATATTTTTGTAGGTCTACAGGTTTCTTCAGATAATGACCGTTTTAGTTTAGTAAAAGATTTAGATACAAAAGCCTACCCTATAGTGGATATGACAGATAATGAAATTGCTAAGTTGCATATTAGACATATGGTAGGTGGAAGAGCACAAGAGGCTATAAACGAGATGATATTTAGATTCGAATTTCCTGAAAGACCAGGAGCATTAATGCAGTTTTTAATTAAGCTGGGTGATCGTTGGAATATCTCTATGTTTCACTACCGTAACCATGGTTCAGCCGATGGAAGAGTTTTAGTAGGGCTACAAATTCCAGTCGAAGATAGAGGAGAAGTCGGCTCTTTTCTTAATGACTTAGATTATAGCTGGGTTGAAGAAACAGATAACCCAGCCTACCAATTCTTTTTAAGTTAAGTTCAATTGCCTTTAAAGATTATCACTATGTATCAATTCTTAGTAAATCTGATAACTGCCTAATTTGAATAGCATCAAATCCTGACCCAGCTAAAACATCAGATAACACTACAACTCTGTCTTCTGGGGAAAACTCTGAACGAGTAATAAGAATTTTTGCTGCAGTCGCTAAGGTTTTTTCTGGATCCTCACTAAAATTTATTCGAAAACTAAGTACATTTCTATTTAGAACTAATTGTCGACGAGTACGACTGTCGTTAGTAAAGGCACAAATAATCGGAGTTTGTGGATGGCAGTTTGTCACGTAGTTGGCCATCTTTCCTCGTCTTGTAGGAACAATAATAGCTTTTGCTTGAATAGATTCAGCTAATTTAACTGCAGCAGAAGCAATTTCGGCCTTATCATTCTCTAGTGACAAATCTTTGACGAACTGAAGTCCAGGGCTCTGTTCTATAGATAAGGTTATTCGAGAAAGTATCTCTACACACTTTATGGGGTACTTGCCCATCGCACTTTCACCGGACAACATTATAGCGTCAGCTTCTTCGTAAACAGCGTTGGCTACGTCTGTTACTTCAGCTCTAGTCGGGATTGGGTTTTCTATCATAGATTCCAGCATATGTGTTGCGACAATTACACGTTTACCTCGTTGCGCACACAACCGGATAATACGACGCTGTACCCTTGGTAGTTTTTCGATTGCAATTTCAACACCTAGGTCTCCCCGTGCAACCATTACTCCGTCTGAAATATCGACAATATCACTAAGATTTTTTACACCTTCTTGATCTTCAATTTTTGAAATAATCTTAATTTTGTCAACTTTATCACCTAAAAGTGCCCTTAACTGCTCTACATCTTCTGAGTTTCTAACAAATGAAAGTGCAATGAAATCTACTTCTTGTGTTATAGAAAACAAGATATCTCTTTTATCTTTTTCGGTAATTGCAGGTAGGTTGACTCTAATACCTGGCAGATTTACATGGCGCTTACTTTTCAAAATACCACCATCGATCACTTTGCATTGCATAGTTCGATCTTCTCTAGTTAACACTTCTAGATTTATCAGACCGTTATCAACTGTGATCATATCTCCGATGGCGACATCATTTACTAGATCTTCGTAATTGACTCTTATTGAAGTAAATTCAACATCCTCTTTTCCGCGTGCAACAATAGAAATTACATCATCTTTTTTAAGGTTTAATTCTTGCTTGATATCTCCTGTGCGAATTTCTGGACCTTGAGTATCCATTAGAATCGCAATAGGATTTGGAAGTTTTTTATTTAAAGTGCGGATAGACTTTATAACTTTAGCATGAGACTCATGGTCACCATGGGACATATTGAGCCTAACAATATTCATACCAGCTTTTGCCAGTTTTTCTAGCATACTAAAAGATTCTGACGCTGGACCAATAGTACAAATGATCTTAGTTTTTCTCATGGTATTTTTTCTTATATATAGAGTTAGTAGTTTATGAGCTACTAATTTTTCTGATTAAATTTATTAACAGTAATTACACTCTTTTCGGTTACAACAGCATGTAAAGGAACATCCCAAGATTCTTTATTGATACTATCAGTTTCTTGGCAACTTTGTGCTAATCCTACTAATCTTGTGATCCCCTGCTGCAGTTTTAGTGTTTGATCATAAAACCCTGCACCCATACCTATCCTATTGCATGAACGATCAAATGCAACTAATGGAAGTAGAATTAAATCAAGCGCAAATGCTGGAACCAACTTTGCTCCTCTTAAGGGCGGCTCTTTTATGCCAAATCGATTTGTTGATAATACACCACCACTTTTATATCGAGCAAAATATAGTCGATTTTGTTTTAGTGGGTGAAGTAAAGGTAAGTAACATTCTTTTCCTGCGGCCTCTGCAATTCCCATAACAAACGCTGGATCTATTTCTCCATCATGAGCCAAATAAAATGCAATTCTTTTACTATTGTAGAAGCATGGAAGCAAAGAAAGTCTTCTAGCAAGATTTTGTTCTGCTGTTTGTTGTTGTTTTGGAGTTAACGAGCGTCTTCGTTCACGCATTAGCTGCCGCACAGCATTAGTATTCATAAATTTTCTTTCTTTTTTCTTAGTGTTCCCCGATGATACCGCTATCGACTTTGCCTTGAACCGTAAAGTTCAAGGTGGCGGGGTCAGCGATATATTAGGCTTTCCGTCATGCGGACATGCACACCATATCGGCTTGAACCCTCCAAATTATAAAGAATCGGCTCAAGGACTTGTCAACTGGCAAATATCCCAGGGAACAAAATATATTATAACCTGTAAGGGCTAAAAAGTGGACGTATCTTCTAAACTTTGTAGAGCAATAGTGATTTTTTTATCGATATCTTGAATAATTTTGCTAGGATTCTCTTCTGATATCAGCTTATTTTCTATTTTAGAGATCTCGTAGGTTAGATTTAAGGCAGCCATCACAGCAATTCTTTCAACACCAATAACAGTGCCACTATTTCGTATTGCTTGCATTTGCTCATCAAGTTTTTTTGCAGAACTGATAAGTGCATCGCTTTCCTCTGGAGGGCAGCTTACTTGGTAATCTTTATCTAAAATATGGATATTAACTGTTTTCTGGCTCACGATTTTTAATTCTCATTATTGAAGTTTTTTAGCCTCTTGATCAGGTTTTCTAAGCGATTACAAGTTACCCCATGCTTCTCAAGAAGATTGTTACGTTGATTTAAAAACTCAGACTCCCTTTTTTTTAGGGATAAGTTTTCTTTTTGCAGCTTAGTGCATTTAGCAATAATACCGTCTATTTTTAGTTCAAATTTCTTTAGGTCCACTGACATTTTTCTGCCTATAACTGAGTGATCTTCCTCAACTATAATTGTGTAGCCATAGATTGGTCAACCAACTTAAAGCTAATTCATGAAATATCAGCTAACTAAATGTATAGGATGATTTTTTTTGAGTTGCTTTATCTTAGGTGCTTGCTCCTCCCAAGAGTGATAGGATAAAGGATTAACTAATGCGATGAGTATTTACAACAATGGAATATGATGAAATTTCTGATGCGTTTATTCGGGCTAATTTAGTTGGTAGTCCAGCTGAGTTACATGGTTATTTAACTGGAGCAATTAGCGGCGGTGAAGTTTTTTCTGAAGATTCTCTAGTAATAACGATAGCGAGCTTTCTTGAAGTTAAATCCGAAAGAGTAGAAGACCTTGGTGATATGTTAATCGACCTATATCAATTTTCTGTTAACCAGATACGGAGTAGTGATTTTGAATTTCTACCAGTACTTCCCGATGACGATTTTTCGTTGAGCGAGCGATTGGCTTCACTAGGTGAGTGGTGTCAGGGGTTTCTGTATGGATTAGGACAATCAGAATTACTATCAAATACAAAAATTTCTGGCGATATAGCAGAAGCCCTAGATGACCTCGCTGCTATTTCACATATTCAGATTTCAGATGATAAGGACGAGGATGATAATAGCGATAGTGAGACTAACTATACCGAGCTGGTTGAATATATTAAAATTGCGGTATTAACCATCTTTAGTGAGCTTCACGAAAATTGTGCTACTAACCCAGAATCAGTTCATTAAAGTGTTATCTTCATAAAGCCATATTGTTTGCAGATAATATTTTCCGAGAGTTTTAGAAATGATCACTAATCAAGAATTTAATAACCGCAGAAATCAGTTGATGTCACTGATGCCTAATAATAGCATTGCTATTCTTTCAGCGGCACCTGAAAAATCTCGCAATAGAGATGTTTTTTACCCCTATCGACAGGATAGCGATTTTTTTTACTTAACAGGTTTCTTGGAGCCAGAAGCTGTAATAGTTTTGATACCTGGAAAAAATAATCATAAGTATCTGATGTTTTGTCGAGATAGAAATATTGAGAAAGAAACTTGGGATGGTCGACGCGTTGGACCAAAAGGTGCCAAGTTAAAATATGGTGCTGATGATGCGTTTCCTATTGAAAAAATTGATCAAATTCTACCTAAGATACTTGAGGATCGAGGAAAAATATATTGCTCAGTAGGAAAAAATCTTACTTTTGATACGCTCTTGACTGGTTATGTAAAAGAAAAGAGGGGTAATGCTGGCTCTACAAGCTCAACATCCGGTTTATTTACCAATTTGGATCCCTTGCTTCATGAAATGCGTCTGTTTAAAAGTTTAGCAGAGCAAAAAATTATGCAAGAAGCCGCGGCTATTTCTGCATATGCGCACTGCAGGGCGATGAAAAATTGTGTTCCAGGAATGTATGAATACCAGCTTCAAGCAGAAATAGAGTATGAATTTACTATGGCTGGAGCTCCTTCGCCTGCTTATGGGACTATTGTTGGAGGTGGCGATAATGGCTGCATTCTGCATTATGTAGAGAATAATTCAAAACTTAAAGATGGTGACTTAGTTTTAATAGATGCGGGTTGTGAGCTACAAAATTATTCTGCAGATATAACCCGAACTTTTCCTATTAATGGAAAGTTCACAGCAGAGCAAAAGATGGTTTATGATATAGTTCTAGCGGCACAAGTTGCTGGCATAGCTGCTTGTTCAACTAGTAACCGCTGGGATCAGCCCCATAATATAACAGTAGAAATCATCACTCAGGGATTATTGGATCTTGGTATTATTCAAGGTAACCTCAGCGAGCTGATAGAAAAAAAAATATATGACAAATTTTATATGCACCGAGCTGGACATTGGTTAGGAATGGATGTTCATGATGTAGGAAATTATAAGATAAATGAACAGTGGCGGACATTTCAGCCAGGTATGGTGACTACAATAGAACCAGGTATTTACATTTCTCCAGATAATAAAGATGTTGATAGGCGCTGGAGGGGAATTGGAATTAGAATCGAAGATGATGTGCTTGTTACAGAAGATGCACCGACCGTACTATCTAGTGACGCACCCAAGACAACAATAGAAATTGAAGCAATGATGGCTTCCAAGTAGGAAATAGCAGCGGAAAATTATGCCTAATCAGTTAAAAATCCCAAAGGAAGTTGACATATCTATTATTGGTGGAGGCATGGTCGGCGCTAGTCTTGCCTTACTTTTATCTTCCTATAAGTGTGGCTGGAAAATTCAAATCATAGATTCACAGTCTTTTGAAAATCTATCTATAAGTAGTACTAAAAAGTGTTTTGATGTTCGATCCACAGCCCTGTCTCAAAGTAGTCGTGAAATTTATCAAACCTTAGGTATTTGGGAGGCATTGAGCTCTAATGTGACACCTATAAGTAAGGTAAATATTTCTGATAAAGGTTGCTTGGGGAGCGTTAAATTACTGGCTGAAGAGCATAACTTGCCTGCTTTAGGTTATGTCGTAGAAAACCAAAGTATGGGCTCTGCTCTTTTTGAGGCAATAAATGAAACTGATGATATTGAAATTATAGATTCAGCAAAGATAGAGCAACTTATACCTGTACCTGGTGGCATGGAGCTTTTTTTTTCTACAAGACTTCAGCCAGATAAAACTAGAGAGATTAATACAAAATTATTAGTAGTTGCAGACGGAGCCAGATCAGCCGCGAGAAGTTTATTGGGCGTCGGCGTCACCATAAAAAATTACGATCAAGTAGCTATTGTTGCAAATATCTTATTATCACAAGATCATAATAATATTGCCTATGAGCGCTTTACTGATTCCGGACCTCTAGCTATGTTGCCCCTTAATAAAATAGATGATGCTCATCGCTCAGCATTAGTTTGGACAGTTTCTCCAGTACAGGCAGAAAAACTTTTATCCTTGCCAAAAAATGAATTTCTTGCCGAGCTGCAATCATGTTTTGGTTTCAGGCTAGGTAAGTTTATAGGAGTCGGCTTACGAAATAGCTTCCCAGTCCAACTAATAACTAGTGATGAGCAAGTTCGAAGTAATTTGGTCCTTGTTGGAAATGCAGCACATTCTTTACATCCAGTTGCAGGGCAGGGTTTTAATCTAGCACTGCGTGATATAGCTGTACTAGCCGATCAGTTAGCAAAGTCAGCATTAGATAATCAAACTCTAGGAGAATATAGAGTATTAGAAAGCTATCTTAAGCATCAAAAGTTAGACCAAAAAAGAACAATATTGCTTAGTGATTTTCTTCCTACAATTTTTGGAAGCACTGCTCTCCCTGCGAAAGTGACAAGAAATATAGGGCTTTTCGCGTTAGATATGATCCCCTCACTTAGAACAAACTTTGCAAAATTAGGTATGGGTCTTCAAACTAGAAGTTTGAAGCTGAGTAGTGCTAGACTTTCTAATTCAATGCCATCTGATACGGAATAAAACTATGGCTGATAAGAAATACGATATCGTTATTGCTGGAGCTGGAATGGTGGGGCTATCTTTCGCCGCGCTATTAGCGCACCGCTTAAATTCTAGTTCTAATAATTATATAGATTTAAAGGTGGCTGTTCTTGAAAAACAACCTTTTTCAGCTCCTGATTTTTCAGCAAAATTTGATTCTAGAGTTATAGCATTAACGGAATCTTCACGAAAAATTTTAGAAGATATAGGGGTATGGAGTAATATCGCTAGCGAACGTGTTTGCCCTTTTGAGCGTATGGAAATATGGGAGTCTGATGGGACTGGTCATATTGAATTTGATTGTAGTGATGTGCGTCAAAATAGTTTAGGTTATATTGTAGAGAACTCTTTAATTATTAAAAATCTACTGAACAAGCTTGAAGATCTTGAGAACGTTGAATTACTCTGCCCCACAACAGTTACAGGGCTAGATAAAAAAGGCCTTCAAGAGAAGTCAGAAACTATCACTATCACTTTAGATGACCAGAGTACTATTTCTACTAAACTATTGGTTGCCGCAGATGGGGGTGAGTCAAAAATAAGAGATCTTTGCGGGTTTGAGATACAAGAATGGAATTATGGCCACCAAGCCATTGTTGCTCGTATTGCTACTGAAAAGAGCCATGAATTTACGGCCAGACAACGGTTTTTACCAGATGGCCCCTTGGCACTTCTGCCATTGCAAACAGAAAAAGGGGGCTCTAACCATTGCTCTATTGTTTGGTCACAGAAAGATAGTGCTGCAGAAAAGTTAATGTTGCTTGATGATTCTGATTTTTGTAGAGCACTAGAGATAGCTAGTAGTGGGTGCTTAGGAAAAATAATAAGAGTTGAGGAGCGTTCAAATTTTATGCTCAAGCAACGCCATTCTTTGGATTATGTTATGCAAGGGGTTGCATTAATAGGAGACGCAGCACATACGATACACCCACTAGCTGGGCAAGGAGTTAATTTAGGTTTTCAGGATGCATTGGCTTTAGTTGAAGAAGTAGAGCACGCATTATCCCGAGGACTATCACCAGGAAATCTTTTAGAACTACGTCGTTATCAAAGGAAGAGAAAACCACATAACATAGCTATGATGTCGATTATAAACGGATTAAAAAGATTATTTGAAGACAAAAATTTTCCTGTACGATTATTACGTAATGATGGCATGAAAGCTCTTAATAGAGTTAGCTTCATAAAAAATAAAATTGTGCGTGAGGCTATGGGAATCCTTTAATGAAAAACTATTTAGACTGTTGAATCTGGAGCTTCTACTTCAGTTTGAGATAAATCAAGGTTAAAATACCCACAAGAAAAATTGTCAAATTTAGATTTAAAAATAAGAAAGTGAAATAAGGAAATTTTCATGAATACAGATCGGTCTAAATTAAGATATGCCTCTAGCCATGAATGGGCTCGAGATGAGGGAGATGGGACTGTAGTAGTCGGCATCAGCAATCATGCGCAAGAAAGTCTTGGTGATGTAGTCTATGTGGAATTATCCCAATCTGGGACAATCCTTACTGCAGGTGACGAGGCTGGTGTTGTTGAGTCTGTTAAGGCAGCATCGGACATCTATTCACCCATTTCTGGAGAAATAGTTGCAACTAATGATCTGCTGGAAGGTGAACCTGAGGCTATTAACGCGTCGCCATATGATAATGGCTGGCTGTTTAAGATAAAAATGTCAGATCCAGAAGAATTAAAAAATTTAATGAGTGAAGATCAGTATGAGTCCTCTTCAAAAGATGATTAATTTATAATGTTTATAAAAAGCATGGAACAATAAGATGGGCTTTAACAAAAGAATGGAAGAGATTAAATTATTAAATCAATTTAATCTAAAGTCAAAAACTTATGGCATAAAGATTCATGAGGGTGATGCATCTAGAGAAACAGTAAGTGCTGCCGCTAGACTATTTAATAAAGGTTTAATTGATCACTTGGATGGCGGATACCTAACAGATCGTGGAATAGAGGCTGCAGGGCACGCTCAAATTCTTTTAAAAATTTTAGAAGACTAAATTTTTCTACTTGATGGCTTTAGTAGGAATTACTGTTCTAACTATTCGTTTAGAATTTTGGCCGCTTCTTTGGCAAAGTATGTAAAAATTCCATCTGCCCCCGCTCTTTTGAAACATAAAAGAGATTCAATAATTACTTTATCTCGATTGAGCCATCCATTTTCAAATGCGGCTACATGCATTGCAAACTCGCCGCTTACTTGATATACAAAAGTAGGCGCTTTCAACTCCTCCTTGACTCTTCGTACTACATCTAAGTACGGCATTCCCGGCTTAACCATAATCATGTCAGCTCCTTCTTGAAGATCGAGAGAGCACTCGTGAAGAGCTTCATTTGTATTTGAGGGATCTATTTGATAAGTAGTTTTTTCTGAATTTTGGATATTTTTTGCGGAACCTATAGCCTCCCTAAAAGGCTCATAATAACTGGAAGCATACTTAGCGGAATATGCCATGATCCTTGTATTAATATAGCCATTTCTCTCTAGACTGTTTCTAATATAACCGATTCGTCCATCCATCATGTCGGACGGAGCAACAATATCTGCCCCTGCATTTGCATGAGACACAGCCTGCTTTGCTAAAGTCTCGATAGTTACATCATTCAGAACATAACCAGTTTTATCGTCGACAATTCCATCTTGACCGTGACTGGTATATGGATCAAGCGCTACATCCGTTATTATTCCTAGTTCTGGAATAGCATTCTTAACCGCCTGTATTGCCAATTGCATCAAACCGTTTGGATTAAACGCCTCCCCACCTAGAAGTGTTCTATGGCTCTGGTCAGGGGCAGGAAAAAGAGCAATTGCAGGCACACCAAGACTAACTAATAATTTTGCTTCTTTTACCAAAAGGTCAATAGAAATTTTCTCTATTCCAGGCATAGAAGGAATTTTTTCACGACGATTAATACCCTCTATTACAAATATGGGATAAATTAAATCATCAGGAGTAATCATCGACTCTCTAATTAGACGACGTGAAAAGCTATCAGTGCGATTTCGACGCATACGTGTATGTGGAAAAGCACCCCTTATGTGCGAAAAGCTCATGATTTCTCCATGCCGCAATTTGATTAATAAGTTTTAAATTGCTACTTTTATGAATAGCAGTAAATTTTTTTTAAGGCTATAGGGCTTTAAACACTTTTGATGCAGCATCTAGTGTAAATTTTATATCTTCCTCTGTGTGCGCCGCTGACATAAAACAACCTTCGTATGCGGCAGGGGCTAGGTAAACTCCAGCATCTAGCATACCATGAAAGAAATGCCCAAAACGTTTTGTGTCACTCTCTATTACTTGCTTGTAGTTCGTTACAGTTTTTTCTTCGGTAAAAAAGAAACCAAACATGCTACCCACGTGGTTTGTAGTCATGGGTATGTTGGCCTTATCTGCTTCTTTTTGAAGACCTTGAATAAATTTTGTAGTTTTGGCAAATAATGAATCATGGAATCCCGGTACAGTTATCAACTCTAATGTTTTTAATCCAGCCGTCATAGCAACAGGGTTTCCTGAAAGTGTTCCCGCCTGATAGATTGGCCCGGATGGTGAAATCTGATTCATGATATGGCGTTTTCCTCCAAAAGCCCCTACTGGCATACCTCCACCAATGACTTTTCCAAGAGTAATCAGATCAGCATCAATATTAAACCGCCCCACGGCACACCCGACATCGACCCTAAAACCGGTCATAACTTCATCAAAAATCAAAAGAGCACCATAACTAGTACATTCCTCTCGAACAGCCTCTAAAAAACCTTTAACTGGTGGAATACAGCTCATATTACCGGCGACTGGTTCTATGATTACACAAGCTATTTCATGTCCAATTTGATTAAAGGTTTTTTTTATATCATCAATATTATTATATGTCAGCGTTATGGTTAAATCTGCTAATTCTGAAGGCACGCCCGGTGAACTAGGAACTCCCATAGTAAGCGCTCCCGACCCAGCCTTAACTAAAAGAGAGTCAGAGTGACCATGGTAACAACCTTCAAACTTAATGATTTTATTCCGGCCGGTAAAACCTCTAGCTAAACGGATTGCGCTCATAGTTGCCTCCGTGCCAGAGTTAACCATACGAACCATCTCCATTCCTGGTACAAGTGAGCACACTTTATCCGCTAGCTTTGTTTCTAGCTCAGTTGGAGCCCCAAAAGTTATCCCCTTATCCATTTGGGCTTTAATTGCTGATATCACTTCAGGGTGGCCATGTCCTAGTATCATTGGCCCCCAAGATTGAATAAAGTCTATATACCTCTTACCATCAGCATCAAATAGGTATGCTTTTTCTGCTTTTTCAAAAAATACAGGCGAGCCACCAACAGCCTTAAAGGCTCGCACAGGGGAGTTTACCCCTCCTGGTATGTGTACTTGTGCAGCAGTGAATAATTTTTTAGATTTTTCCATATCTCGGGTCATTTTTTTTTCAATAGAATTTTCATACTAATTATCCTTGATGGCGTCTACTTTTGCTAATCAAAAGTTAAAAGTTAAAAATTATTGTAACTACATTTTTTTCTGCAGAGTTAATTGGTCTTTCAAGAGAAAGGTTTGACGACTACTAGGATAACAATGCCTATTAACATTACTACTGGGACTTCATTGAACCATCTATAAAAAACGTGGCCATAAACATTTTTATTATTTTGGAACTGGCGCATTAAATAGAGGCAAGCAAAGTGATATAAGATTAATAAAATGACCAAAAGTAACTTTATATGGAACCAAACAGCCGCTTTATAGTAGTCAGGGTATATAAAAAAAAGTGTAAATCCCATAGAAATAGTAACTATCATAGATGGATTAGCAATACCCCTATATAATTTTCGCTCCATAATTTTAAACCGATCATCGCTTATTTTGTCATCAGACATCGAGTGATAGACAAATAACCTTGGCAGGTAAAATAGAGCAGCAAACCAACAAACCATAGCGATAACATGAATTGCGATTATCCAGCTGTGGTTATTTATAAGTAATTCTTTTATCCAGCCCATCTTCTCTCCATCTATATTCGATGAGACTACGTTTAATCTTAGATTGTTTAGGTTATTATAAACAGCTACAAAGGTTAATGACATGGACAATAATATAGTGATTAAAATAGGTGTTGTTGGTGCTACAGGATATACAGGTGTCGAGCTATTAAGGCTTTTGGCGATGCACCCTAGTGCCAAGGTGTTAGTAATTACCTCTCGAACACATGCTGGAAGCCGTGTGGATCTCTTGTTTCCAAGCTTAAGAGGCCATTATGATCATCACTTTACAGCCCCAAACTCTGAGCAACTAAATAATTGTGATGTTATTTTTTTTGCCACTCCACCGGGGGTTGCTCAGGAATCTGTTCCAGGTTTCTTAAACAAAGGAATTAAGATTATTGATCTTTCTGCTGATTTTAGAATTAGAGACTCAGCTTTATGGAAAAAATGGTATAGCAAAACTCACGTTTGTCCAGAATTACTGAATAAAGCTGTCTATGGTTTACCAGAAATCAATAGAAAGAAGATAAAAAACGCAACACTAATTGCTTGTCCAGGTTGTTATCCCACAAGCGTTTTGCTAGGGTTTAAGCCCTTATTAGAGTCTGGATTAGTTAAACCAAGTGATCTGATTGCAAATGTCGCATCTGGAATTAGTGGCGCTGGTCGTGAGGCGAGTGTAGATAATCTTTTTGCAGAAACAAGTGATAGCTTTAAAGCCTATTCAGTTGAGGGACATAAACATCTCCCAGAAATTGAACAAGGTTTAGAAGATATTGCAGGTGGCCCAATTAAATTAACTTTTATACCGCACCTGCTGCCAATTATTAGAGGAATACACTCAACACTTTATGCGACGCTTAAAATTAAGGGTGCTGATGTACAAAAAATTTACGAAGAATGCTATAAAGATGAACCATTTGTTGACGTTTTGCCAGCAGGGAGTCATCCTCAGACGCGCTCAGTAAAAGGTACAAACATTTGTAGAATTAGTGTGTTTTGCCCAAATGACGGAGATAGAGTAGTAGTGCTAGTTGTTGAGGATAATCTTGTGAAAGGAGCATCTGGACAGGCAATTCAAAATATGAACATATTATTTGGGTTGCCAGAAGGTACGGCCCTAGATAAGCTGGCTTTGCTCCCTTAGTCATAACATATTGTTTAATGTAGTATTACGAAGCCCCTAAATGAGAAAAATTAAGGAATTTAACGGACTATAAAAGGAATAAAATATATGGCTAAACATAATAACATTGATGTTTCATTAGGAAATACAACACTCATTTCTACAGATACTCATATAACTGGAGATCTTCATTTCTCCGGGAATTTAGAAATAGAAGGCAAGATTACTGGTAGTGTTGTTTCTAGCACCGAAGGTGGCCGAGTTAGAATTATGCCTACAGGCCATGTGATTGGTGATATTCATGCACCTATTGCTATTATTAATGGTCGTATAGAAGGCAATATTTACTCTTCAGAAGAGATTCATTTAGCTGCCGATTCCTTTGTAGAAGGAAATCTTTATTATGTGTTGATAGAGATAGAGAAAGGTGCCCAAATAAATGGAACATTTGTTTATCAGCCAAACCAAGATGATATTAGGGTATTAGAAAGTCCTGTAGAAACAAGCGATTAGATCAGCTATGTGTGATATAATGCTAACCGAAGAATAAATTGTAAAAAATATCTTACAATAATAAACAGGAATGAAGATGTCCGGCATAGAAATGTTTAAGCCTATGCCTCTGTATGTTTCAGAGAATGCAGCAGCAAAGGTAAAAAGTTTAGTTGAAGAAGAGGGTAATCCTGACCTAAAGTTAAGAGTGTTCGTAACTGGTGGCGGTTGCTCTGGATTTCAATATGGATTCAGTTTTGACGAGTTAGTAGCAGAGGATGACACTGTTGTAGAAGAAAGTGGTGTTTTTGTTCTCGCAGATTCATTAAGTATCCAGTATCTTGAAGGTTCAACTGTAGACTATGAGGAAGGTCTTCAGGGATCAAAATTTTCTATTTCCAATCCCAATGCTACTGCTACATGTGGTTGTGGATCTTCTTTTTCTGTATAATTTGAGCTGTGAAAAATGTCTTTATTTAGTATAAATTGCCCCTAATATAGAGGCTTTTTTTGCACCTGTTACTGATGGTATATTTCCAGGCAACCCCTCGATAGTTTGTTTGGCCAACCAAGCAAATGCAGCGGCCTCCACCCATTCTGGAGCAATTCCTAGCATCGATGTGCTGCTGACCATAGTGGGTGCTATTAATTCTTTAAGACGACCAACCAAATTAACATTATAGGCACCACCACCACATAAGAAAACTTCATTCACCTTAATTTTATGATCAGATATGGCTTGACTGATAGTCAGAGCTGTAAATTCAAGCAATGTCGCTTGAACGTCCTCCGGTTTATATATTGACAATTTTTCGAGGTGCTCTTTTAACCAGCTTATATTGAATAATTCTGGGCCAGTACTTTTAGGTGGAGATACAGTCAGATATGGTGCTTCCATTAAACTTATAAGCAAGGCCTCAATGACAGTTCCTTGGGCAGCCCAAGCTCCATTTTCATCATAATTTTTTCCAATATTTAGCTTAGTCCACCTATCCATTAAGCCGTTACCTGGACCTGTGTCATAACCGAGAACGGACGAGTCCAGTCCATCTCCTGGTAATAGAGTAATATTTGCGATACCGCCGATATTAATAATAGCTCGGACGGAACCAATTTTTTCAAAAAACGTTTTATGAAATCCTGGAACGAGAGGTGCACCTTGACCTCCTAGAATCATATCTCGGTCTCGGAAATTTGCTATTGTGGTAATGCCAGTCAACTCTGCAATAATATTCGGATCGCCCACTTGTAGGCTATAACCTTGTTTACTATTGGGCATACTGTCTGGTGGGCAATGTCGAATAGTTTGTCCATGGCTACCAATTGCTAGGATATCGACAGTTCCGCTTAACGATTTTGATAAATGGAGCAGTTCATTGGCAGCTTGTGCAAATAGCAATCCAAGTGACCTGTCTAACTGGCTAAGTCGATGTATTTCATCTGAGCCTAAAACAGTTAGTGAATTTATTTGCTCTCTCATATCACTGTTGAGTTGAATGGAATGAGTTAGCAGTACCTCAATATTATTAGAGCTAAGGTTTACCAAAACAGCATCAATACTATCTGCGCTAGTACCAGACATTAGTCCTATAAATTTTTTTATATCACTCATAGCATATTGCCCAATTAATCAGATTGTTGATTTTTTAGCGATGACACTACAGCTAATCTCGATGCTTTTTGATAGCTTTCAAGTTTTGCAATCAAGGACTTTGTAGCCTTATAGAATCTCTTATACTCATTTTTTTTAATAGGAGTAGAACTAGGAAGAGCTACCTTACGTGGATCCCTATGGACACCATTCACTAAAAATTCATAGTGAAGGTGAGGTCCAGTAGAGTAACCGGTAGACCCTAATGTTCCAATTACTTGCGTTTGTAAAACTTTCATCCCTTTTTTTACTTTTCGTTTTTGAAGATGAAGATATTTTGTAGTGATTCCATTGCCATGTTTGATGAAAATATAGTTACCGTTAGCTTTACTATAGTTGCTTGCAATAATTTTTCCATCACCGACTGCAAAAATCGGGGTACCCCTCGGGGCAACGTAGTCTACTCCTCGATGTGCAATTATTTTTTTGTGTATAGGATGCATGCGTCTTAAATTAAAATTAGAGCTTATTCGCGTAAAGTCTAGCGGAGCACGAAGAAATGTTTTCTTCATATCAAATCCTTCGGGGGTATAGTAGTTTGTTTTTCCATCCCTATCTAGGTAGCGAACAGCCTTGTATGATATTCCTTGATTAGTGAATTCAGCTGCTAGAATATTACCCCCAGCTATTTTTTCTTCACCTAAAAATTTCTCTTCGAACAAGACAGAAAATTGATCCCCTTTTCTTATATCTAACGCAAAATCAATATCCCAGGAAAATATGTTCGCGAGTTCCATAATGATATTGATTGGTATACTAGCTTTTTCTCCACTTACAAAGAGAGAGTCTTTAATAGTTGAATCGCGAAAAGTAGAAATTGTT
>Ga0308007_10000078_pt1 | contig 38268 bp, 35 predicted proteins | sample Neamet71_FD_203152 | JGI IMG/M metagenome (GOLD analysis project Ga0308007, IMG submission 203152) | Marine microbial communities from water near the shore, Antarctic Ocean - #71 | ecosystem: Environmental > Aquatic > Marine > Unclassified | place: Southern Ocean | collected 2014-06-07
TCGTTTTTGCAGGAAGTGCTCCATAATAATCGTAATTTGAAATGCTGTTTTCGTATGAAACACGAGAATTCGGTCCTTGATTCGCGCTTTGTCCCATACCTTGTCCCATACCTTGTCCCATACCTTGTCCCATACCTTGATTATATTGGCCCATTGAAGTCGCACCAACACCCAGTCCTTTAATCCCGCCGTATAAATCCTGTGTCACAGTGGATAACCCCTTTCCAATCGCACTTACTGCACCCCCCGCAGTAGATAACACATTGCCCGCACCATCATACACGTCAGTACCGACAGTTTGTGCAACATCGCCTGCGGTAGAGATAACATTACCAGCGCCATCATACACGTCAGTACTGACCGTTTTGACACCATCACCAACATCACTGATCACATTACCTGCGCCATCATACACATCCGTGCTTACGGTTTTGACACCATCTCTGACATCACTGATCGCTTGTCCTGCGGCAGCAACCGTACTATCGATCACTTTTCCAGCAGTATCGATGGTTTTGACAGTGACATTGCCTGCGCTATCGATGATTTTAATAATCGCATTACCCGCACTGTCAACTGTTCGAATGATCACATTGCCATTTTTGTCGGTAGTATGAGTTGTCTCACTGTCTGTGGTTAGGGACGAACCATTTGAACCTTGTGTACCTGAACCTCCATTACCACCACAGTTAGTGCAAACACTATTACAATCCCCTACGCAACTCGGGCAGGTAGGACACACAGGAGGTACAATTTCAGTTTTTAACATGAAATCATCGCCCGCGTAATCGGTAATCATTCTTCTAAATATTTTAGACATTTGGTCATCCGTATCGGATTTTGTGTTGTCATTTACTTCACACGAAGTTGTGGATTGGGATACATCTACTGTGCCGACAGAGCCACTCGCTGGCGCGGTACCAGCATTGGCATTCACCTGACCAGCTGTATTCTTTTTAATAAATTTCGCGATTTCTAATCCAAGTTCGCTGGTGAAAAGCATGAAATAGAATCCAGTGGGGGTATAAATAGCAATAGCAGGCTGGTCGGGATACATTGGCTTAACCGAAACAGTTGCAATATCGACTTTATCAGCAATATCATCCGCAGGTTCGGATTGAGTAACGCTTGTGCCGTCCGTTTTAATCACGGATACACTTTCATCAGTAATTTGTCCGATAATATTGTAATTGCGCATATCAATATACATATTATCACTGATTAATTCGGTTAAAACGCGACTCGCGCTGTATTTAGGTAACACTTTTCCAGCCAATTTATTCTCTACCCCTTCTTTGATGTTAGAAAATGTTTCGCTCGAAGCAATAGGTACAGCAAGCGCATTTAATGATTTGTGCACAACCGACCCAGTACCCTCCGCACCATATGTAAATATGGATGTAGAAATGTGTTTGGTTGTATCCATAATATGAATCACTGTATCCTTATCTTTTTCAAACACAGCAACCTTATATTTGGAATACTCGTTTGTTGTATCAAAGTCGTAATATTTATCCGCACTGGTTTTAAATTTGAAACCACTTTCGTCTGACTCATTGTCCAAATAATCGCCCTCCTTATCAATTTTAGGAATGATCTCTGTTGTGTTGACAGCATTGTCATGATATCTAATATTTATTTGTGTGTATGTGCCTTGGGGTTGAGCAGTTACGTTCGCGTCATATTCGTCCGAAATAACTTCTATAATATTTCTATTGGATTTGTCGAAATATAAATTATCGTATAACTTGGTAACATGTCTCTCACCATGGTAAGTTAAAATAATGAATTCTTTGTTAACATCTTTATCGTAGTTATATGTAGAAAATGGTTCTTCTATGGTTGTTTTATTCATGAAAAGTGATATGACTAGAACAGCAATTATCCCTAATAGCAATAGTATAGGTGTTAAACTAATTTTCATACTTTAATATATTATATTACTATAAAAAAAAGATACATATTTTAAAGTGATTTAAACTGTATTCTCTAAATCATACCAATAATGCTGGACTATTATTACGACAAAGCGAAGTACGACTATGAGATATGTATTGACGAAGTTGGTCGAGGGTGCATGTTTGGTGATGTTGTAGTATCCAGTACGATTTTACCTAAAACATGCAATTTCGATATTTCAAATATTAAAGATAGTAAAAAATTTACCAGCAAAAAGAAACTGATTATTGAAAGTGAAAATATAAAGTTAAATGTGTTACATCATCATACATCATTTATGAGTAACAAAGTGGTTGATGAAATAAATATATTGCAAGCAGTGATGCAGGGTATGCGAGAGTGCATAAAACACTCCGTTGAATTTATAGAGAGTATGGCGGCGAAAACGTGCAAGTCCGTCGATTATGATAGAATATTGTTGTTAATTGACGGGAATTATTTCACGCCATATGTACACACGAATGGAATTACGTTAAATTATGAGACGGTAAAGCAAGGAGATGGTAAATATGTCGGTATTGCCGCAGCAAGTATAGTCGCAAAATCAACGCGAGATGCGGCGGTTTCGAAATTGTGTGAAGAATATCCATTATTGTCGGAATATTACAATTTAGATTCAAACGTGGGTTATGGTTCGAAGCGTCATATTGACGGTATAAAAGAACATGGGATTACAACTATGCATAGGAAAACATTCGGTATATGTAAGACAAGTAAAATAAATGATGTACTATGTGATAACATAGTATAAAAATATAATAATAATAATTTATCGAAATTTCCCCAACAATTCATCCACTTTCGAATGATTACCTTTCGCGTTAAATGCACTGTCTTGATGAATGCGGTGCATAACTTGCACGCCTATCACATTGTAGAATTTTTTCCCCCGTTCCCATAAACGTAACCATAAATCATAGTCTTCGACACCATCGACAGTTTTGTCCCAAAAACACAATTCTTTTCTAAGTAAACAACTACTATTTATAATTGGATTACATGCTAAAAAATTATAACCCATTAAATTGCCCACTGGAATTCGCGGAACGGCATTTAAGTCCCCGAAGTATTTACATTGCGTACCGATGACATCATAATCAGTCATGTATGGAAGTTGTGAGGTCAGTTTCAAAGGCAACCATTTATCATCCACATCTAGTAAACTTACCCAATCGTATTGACAGTGCCTTAACATTTCATTCAATGCTTCCGATTTTCCTTTTATTTCGTGCAAATCCATAACTTTAATGCGAGCATCTTTGTTTTCGTATTTTTTTGCTATTTTATACGTTTCCGAGTTTTGCGCATGTCCGTTTATGCCGATAATCAATTCCCAATTTTGAAAAGTTTGATACATAATGGTTGGTACAGAATCGTCGATAAATTCAATACCATTGAATATTGGCATTAAAATACTTATCATTATACATTGTAAATTATTCACTTTAAATCTTCAATTGTGTAAATATATAATAATAATAATACATTTATTATTTCAAATATGATTGAAACACGAACCATTTGTCTTTGTACGGGTCGGATTCTTCAACCATTTTAAATTTTATCAGGTTATTCATAATACAGTCGATTACGATCATTTGATCATCTTTTACCAAATAATCATTTATGAAATATTCATCCAGTCGATTATAATAAGTGGTATGCCACCATTCCAATTTCGTTTTATGACTTATGAAAAATCCCCCCGCGCATGATACTTGGTGGATGGGTATAGGTTCACTGGGCATATTCTGTTCGTTTTTCGTTAATATGATTCTCATCAGATGATTAATTGATGATTTAGATCCGACACGTCCATAGTATATTTTATTGGGTTCGAGCTGCTCTATTTTGTCTGGACTGGGCCAATTCGCGACAGTTGAATTGCGAAAATAACCTATATCGCACCAACCATAAAAGTCTGTATCGAAATATTGTTTTTCTGCGGCTTCCTTTACAAAGTGTATTTTTTCGGACCATAACATATTTAATTTCCAATCTGTATTATACCGACTTTTATCGTTTAATGAATCATTATTTTCGTGATTTTTGGACCATTCGTCTTTCCATTTGAATCCATAAAATTCGTCCCATTCTTTAAAAACAACCTTTATTTTCTTATTCTCTTTAATTAATGGTTGCAATACATAATAGCTCTCTTTATTTGTATAAATAATTAAATTGAAATTATTGACGTGCTGTATTATATTCGACATCCATTTTTGATAAATAGTTATATCAAACTTTGATTTCACATTATACCAGCTGGTGCAAAAGGTAATATTCGTCATTGACATATACACAAAAAATATATTTAAATTGTTATATAATAAAATATATATGTTTCCGTGTGCAGTAATGTTGTAATATGATTCGTGTAAAAATGTTCGCAATATAAACGATTGGACATTCTTCATATGTGTATAAAAATACAAAAATATGTGTACAGTATATATTATTACTATAAATGTCATTTACTCGGTTTCATGATGATGACGCTCGTATAAAGAAACAAATGGAAGAAAGTTCATTTACTGGACGATATCAATTAAACACCCCTGGTCCTGGTGAAAACTTGCCGTACATCGAAGACCCTCATATTCGATTGGGAAAGTGGGGTGCGAATAATAGAACAAATGGCGTTGATTTAGAAAGTAATTTAAAAGGGATTACACGTAAATACACGCGTGATAATGTAAATCTGAATAATTACAAAGACGATACAACATTTTCCTTGCCTCATTCTCACGCAGTAGTCGGTTCTTTTGTTGACCAGACGCGTGCGAGTCATCCTGGATGGACGTATTTAGATGTAGAGCAAAATCGTTGGGAATTGCCATTCGAAAATCCCCAAGCACATGTAGAAAAGAATTTCGAAAATAATAGCAGCTCGCGCAATTTAGTAAAAGACAATCATAAGTAAAAAATTTATATATAATTATTTTATATACCTATTATAATTATATTATGGAAGCAGCGATCCCACTATTTGCCTTAGGTTCTCTTTATTTTGTAAATAAACAATGTAAAAAGAAAGAAGGGTTTAATACTACGAAGTTACCCAACACAAACATTAGTAATCAAAATTACCCGAATGAATATCCAGTGGTGAATCACGAATTACAACAAACCGAACGTTTATCACAGGTTCACAAATACGATAACAGTCAAGGAAGTTATACTGATAAATATTTTGACAAGGGTGGTATGAAACAAACAGCACCTACGTCCAACAATGCACAGAATGAACAATTTCAATCATTATCAGGAGACACTGTACAATCCAATTATTTTGAACATAATAATATGGTTCCGTTTTTCGGAAGTAAATCCCACACTGTGAATCTGGAAGATAAAACCTCTGAATCGATATTAGATAGCCATACAGGTGCTGGTTCTCAAATTATTAATAAAACGGAGTCTGCGCCTCTCTTTGCTCCCCAAGACAATCTCCAATTTGCCAACGGTGCGCCCAATGAAAATGATTTTTTACAATCGCGCGTCAATCAAAGTATGAAAATGGCGAATGTAAATCCATTCAAACAGGAAAGTGTTGCGCCTGGTTTAGGTATGGGTGACGGCACATCTGGTGGTGACGGTTTCAATGCGGGCATGATGAATCGCGAAGCGTGGATGCCCAAGAACGTGGATGATTTACGCGTTGCGAATAATCCCAAATCCAATGGTAATTCGCTAATCGGTCTCGAAGGACCAGGTGTAGCGAGCATTAAAAATATGGGACAAATGGGCAAACAGGAAAAAAACCGCCCCGATCGTCATTATGAAAATGGTAAAGAACGTTGGTTTACCACGGGCGGTTTAGTAAAAGGCGAAACAATGCGCCCCATAGAAAACGACCGTTTCACTAATCGCAAAGAAATTGGTCGCGAATATGAAGGTGCTGCTGGACATCAAATTAGCGGCGAATATGTTCCTGGTAAAGTGCAAAAATCCCGCCATATTGCGCTAGGACAACTGCCAATGGGTGGAGCCCATGCTAAACAAAAAAACAATTCAACTGAGAGTGATTATGGTATTAAAAGTAAGAAGGCTTACCCTAACAATCGGTCAAACGATTCCAATTATTTTGGTGGTATCGGTTATTCGGTGAGTGCGGCTATCGCGCCAGTAATGGATTTATTACGTCCTTCTCGTAAGGAAAATGCGGTAGGAACAATGCGCCCGTACCAAAATCCTGGCACGCGCGTGTCGGAAACCTATATTTACGACCCAACACAAAAGACACCCACAACCCATCGTGAAACAATGGAAGAATCGAAATATCATCTCAATGTGAATCGTAACCAACGTGGTGGTGCGTACGAAGTGACTGAACACAATCCTGTTAAAAATGCGCGCGACAAAACCGACGACTTCTTTTACGCTGGTAATGCGTCTGCTGGTGCTCGTACACAGGAAATGAAATCAAATGTTGCGGAATACAACCAACGTAACAATGAGATTAAAAGTTCAACGATTAATGGTCGCATGAATCCTGGTAATATGAAATTAACAAATCATCATGTAAATGTTGCGCAAAACAACCGCGACAGTAACATGAAGAACACGCGTCCTTTAACTGCATCAAAGCCTGGACAAATGATAACATCCAATCATATGGGCGTATCGTCCAAGAATGACAATAGTCTTTATTCGGGCATTAACAATGACCGTGTGACTCCTGATTTAAATAACGCTTTACAGTCTAACCCTTATGCTGTTGATTTTACTAAGTTCATGTAACTAAATAATCGTATGGTCCATCATCAAAAATATGATGTGTAATAAAAATATTTACACATTATATAGATTCTTATGCATCTAAGCACAAACACTTCAATCGCCATTATGGTATTTTACTCCATATTAACTTTTTTCATCGGTCCTTTCTTAACTATGCCGTTCATGAATAATCACCCCGACCAACATGTAGCTGGATTTATTGTCGGTTTTACGCTGAGTATTTTATTATGGATGAACGTAGGTAAGTATTATGCGTTACCCAAACTAAAATATTGATTCTAAATAAAATATTATATTATTTATTTAGAATCTAACACTCTTTATCATAAAAATAAAAAAATGTGGATTGGTATGATTATCATTCGGGTACTACGTCACATATGTAAAATATATTTAGTCCGAAACGAACAACTTATTCATATTGATTGCCTCAATGTTGTGCGTCTGTTCTTCGAGCAATCTATAAATGAACTCATCATTGCGAAAACGAATGGTATACGTTTGTTGAATTTGGTTACGACCGATACGACCCAGTGCCTGTAATGTTTTCTGTTGCGTCATATTTTCAAGATCTTTGCCAATAATCCCATGACAAAACTGATAGTTTGTTCCATAAATATAATCGGATGAAGCGATAATCATAAATAATCGTTGTTGTTCCGCCATTTTCTTCATAATCTCATTGTAATCACTATGTTCGACATCGAGAAGAACACCAATGCCCAGAATGAGTAACACTTTTAAACTATTCTCAATCGTCAGCAACATGATATTCCTTACACTTTCTTCATCAATGTTTGGAATGAACGCATTCTCGACCATTTCGTCGCCATCCACCCACAATTTCTGATGCTGCGTCGTGTTTGGAATGTATTTAAAATCTAGGGAAACCATCATGATTTGTTTCCGCAGTTTAGTTATTTCGTTCATCATCCCGACACTCTCTCTATCAACAGGGTCTTTGTATTTCGATTTTTTATCATCATCGCCATGGACGGTTTCCTTACTTTGGAGTATACGGTCAAAGTGGTCAATTTTTTGTGTGAGGTCATTGTTCTTATTAATCTTCGCCAAGATCTTTTGGAACTCGGGAACAGGTATTTTCGTTTGCTGGATATAGAATTTACTGATTTTCTCGACATCTTCGCATAGATAAATGGTCGGTCCATCTGTCAACGTATGTGCATCCGCCGTCGTGTATAGAATTCCAGGTTTTTTGGGGGCGTTCGCGTCAAATACCGTTTTTGTCTTCGCGAACTTATCTTTTTCATTCGCTTTGAAATACGCATACGTACTCTCCCAATTCACCTCTTTCACCTTTTCAAGACACGTGAGGTAATACGTTTTCAAACTATTCATTGTGATGTTTTCAATACTATCGAAATAATTATCAATGGTATAATCATCATCTATAAGATTATTCTGATGCAAATAATAAACGAAGTCTACAATTTGTTCGACATCAAAATATCGCAGCAACGTTTTGTTATCCTTACAAAAACGAACACACTTTTGTAGATCCTCGTATTTCTCATACATATTGTGTGGTAGCATACACACATTCGTTTTCGACAAGATGGGAATCGATTTCTTGCAGTCATAGCTGTTGATATTGAATATGGACGCATTTTCGAATTTATTCTTAAAATCGCCCAGTACGCTGTTAATCTCGTGCGATTTGGGCAAAGTTGCGCACGACAATACCACATTCGGAATGGTGTTTTTTGCCCAATTGTTTTGAATAATGCTGTGCAATTCGTGGTCCTCGCTATCCAGTGTAATCGTTGGTTCGTCCCAATAAGTGATAATATCTTCCTTGTTGTTGAATGCACTCATATAACACATGGATGTCAAATATGAACGAATGTCACAAATCATGATTTCAACAGCTGATCCGTCCGTATTATCGATCTTCCGTGTACCACTTTTATATTTGATTGGTTGGCCGATTTTATTACAACTGCGATGTCCACACACACATTTATCATATGCATTCAGTTCGTGCTTGATAAAACTATTGCCCGAGAAATAATGCAATCGAATATCATCCGCGGTATCACATCCAAACGCAAATGCAATCTTTTTACCGACCGCGATGCACGACTTCGCCAATGCCAATCCAATATGTCTCGCGACACATACAAATATTATTTTAGACCCATTTGAAAGACCAATGGGAGTCAACGTTTTGCCCGTACCAGTAGGAGCACAATACAATATGAGTTTGGGTTGTTTGTTTGTTTTGACAATTGAGTAGATTTCCTTTTGATGTCCGAATAGCACTTTGTCTTCCGATTTCAATAGATATTCATTTTTCTCAATGTAATTGTGCGCATTTTTCAAAATAACATTCGGAGTAATGTTTGGGGACGCAAAATCGATGACATGTTTCACTAGGTCCATGATCACTGCATTGATGTTAATAATAGATGACTTTCGCATTTGGATAAGAGAATACAGATAACTAATATAATTCTGTCTTTTCTTGTGCAGATTTTTCAATATATGTTCGCACAATTCAATCAGAAGAAATTCGAAGATGTGTTGCTTGTAATTGTCGATATTTTCATCCAAATTCTGGATTCGCACGGTATCGCTGCTGTTTAGTTTTTGTTGTTTTGAGGTTTTTTCTTTAATAAATGAGAATTTGTTAGCACAATGATATTTATCGCACATCTTGTCCACTTTATTTTTGAAATATTTGTTATATAAGTAGTGATGAATGATTTCATTACGTGTGTCGATTTTCAAAAACGTGGTCAATGACTGATTGTCGTTATAATAAATATTCGAATTGGAATATCCATCATTAATCATATTCAAAATGTGTTTCTCCCCGAGGTCGACGGGTACTTCCAGGCTTTCCCATTCCTTTCTCGTTAGTTTTAATTGTCTTAGGTCCATTGTGATATAGTATATATAAAACGATTGATATTCATTATATTCAATTTTTATACATGGATTTACATTAGATTGACGTATTATTTAATTAGTCGGGGTTCAATGGTATAAATATAATAGTGTTAGTATAGTAACCAATATTTAAATAATAATGTTTAACTTTTTCATAAAAAAAGGATGCGTCGAACCGATTAATTTTCAAAACATGCAACACATGACCAAGGACTCGAATGCAATCATTATAAATACAATGGACCATTCGGAACAGGAGTGTTTAATAATAAACACGATTGACATTAATCGAGAAACACAGATTATCAATACACTTATAGATAATTATGATTTCAAATCCAAGAAAATGGTTATTTACGGCAAACATTGTAACGACCTCGCAGTGAATATAAAAGCGTCACAATTAAGTGAATTTGGATTCATGTACATTTATGTATACACGGGTGGATTATTCGAATGGATATTATTACAAGATATTTACACATCCGAACATTTTCAAACGACAAATGTTATCAATGATATATTAAAATTTAAACCCAATAAAATAATGATATGATGAATGAAATCGCAGCACATACGTCATTGTATATTGTCAATATACCTTATCGCCAGTATAAAATTGATTGTAAATATTATATATGGGTTAATCATATATAATACCAATAATGAAGATTCTATCAATCGAAGGAAATATCGGGGCGGGAAAATCCACTCTATTGAACGTCCTTCAACAAAAACTCAAACATAATGCCGACGTCATTTTTATGCTTGAACCAACCGATCTATGGGAAGACATCAAGGATGATGATAATAATACCATGTTGCAAAAGTTTTATGGAGATCAAGAAAGGTATGCTTTCTCTTTCCAAGTGATGGCTTTTGCGACTCGAATTAAAAAGATGCGTGAAAAGATTAAAGCGAATCCTCACGCCAAAGTAATGATTTGTGAACGATCTCTGGACGCCGATTATCATATTTTCGCGAAAATGCTGTACGAATCAAAGAAAATCGAAGACATAAATTACAAAGTCTATTTAGAGTTCTATGAAATTTTCAAGGATGATTTTCCGCTCTCGGGACTTATTTACGTAGACGCGAGTCCTTTTAACTGCCATAATCGTATCAATATGAGGAATCGAACGGGCGAATCCGAAATACCAGTAGCATACTTGCAACAATGCGATGACGCGCACCGCGCGTGGCTATTCCAAAACAATAAAAAGAAGATGCTGCGTATTCAAACGGATGTTGAGTTCGAGAATGATTCCGACAAACAATATTATTTTAAATTATGGACAGACCAGATGGTTTCATTTACTCATCAGTTTATGTAGTAATATGACTATGTAGTCGTCAGTTGAATTTGACAACAATATGTACATTCTCTTTTTTGATACATTTGCATGCGGAAACGGACAATTCCTCTCTTTTTTTCCGCGTTTTATTTTCGGTATTTTGCTCTTGTTTCTTTCGCGAAGTCGTGTTTCGCGAATTCATATCCTTTTCAATCGCATTGTAATTTTGCTCAATATAATCCAATATTTTAGATTGTAACGCCCAGCGAAAGAAATTCAGTTGTCCAATCGTTGTTTCCATATTATGCTTATCGTCATATGGAATGCAAATGCGATCCCATCGACAAAATGGATCAAACCGCTTTTTAGAATATGCCTTTAATTTTAATTTGTATTCATGAAATACCTTAAACCGTTCGCCGTTTAATTCATAGACGACATATTTTTCTTTCGCATAATTGGTAACAAACCAATCGATAATTCGTAATGATATCTTACCTTCGCCGTTAATTACTGAAATGATTTTATCCAAGTTTTCTTTATTCACATAATAATTCATTAAACTGGATAGTAATAAATCATTTTGTGTAGTGGAATAACGCGTAGACATTCTTATTAATAAGTATAGTGCGTTGAACTTTATATTATTTTTTATAAACATATAAAATTATAATTATATAGTGATATACTATAAAATGTCAGAAAATACAGATGAACTGTCCGAATTTTCAGTTGACGCGTCAGTAAAATCAGATATAACTGATGAAAGTGATAAAACGACTGAAAGAATAACCGAAATGCGTAAAAAATTACGGAATAGTTTGCGTGGCTCCGAGCGCCGTGGCCCAATATGTACACCAACTCGTCCACGCTCTACCCGAGAGCAATCTGTCTCATGTTTCCTTTGTAAAAAATATACCGACCTAATACATTGTGTCGCATGTGGTAAAAAAATATGCAGCGATTGTAATGAAGATTATATATGCACATTATGCGTTGCGATGGGAAAATATAACATCCCGACCAAATGGAAACGGGATAGGAGATGGTTTGGATTATGTTGTTGTTAGCTACATAATTGTTAAATTATACGGACTGTTCATTCGCAGTCATGATTTTTTTGACATCTCCAATCCTGGAACGCGTTGTTTTGATACGGAAAGTAAATGCATCGTGCAAAGTATGTCTTCGATTGTATAAATGATAACGCCTGCGCGTAGTAACTTTCTCTGATGTGATAAGATGAACGCGACAATTATGAGACATACTAATAATATTGAATTGATCATTGCAGTATTTGATAAACTTTTGTATCTCATTGAATGTGGATTCAAAATGAGCTTTCCAAACATCAATGTCAATTGAATCTATTTTTTCTTTCAGTGCGACGCTATCGATGTGTATATTATTATCGGTAATTTTCATCAGAAGACCTTGAACAATGTCTTTACTGACATTTACAATCAGATCATAAATATACATCAAATCAGTATATTTCAAACGCACTTTGTTCTTCTCATTGATCGCTGCGCGAAAAGACTCTTCACTCAAATCTTTCACGATCCATCGAACGCGTTCGTTAACTACATTTTCGCTCGTAGTTAAATGGTGTCGAGCAGTCGTCATTTCAACATGTTGGAAATGTGTAATGATACGTGTAAAATTATAGATGGATTCTGCGTATATATGATATGTTGGATTCATTGTTTTCAATATACTGTCGTTTTGATTCTCAGTAGCATGTTGAGCAATGATATCTACATCTATATCGGGCTTCTCCGCCAAATATATTCTTTTACCAAACGCGTTAATAATGTTATTCAATACACGCGTGTAATTTCCACAAGGGTCGTCTCCTGGCTGTCGCGGAGGCGCCGCACCACCATTATTTTCGCGTAGAAATTGAAAATAATGGGGATTATGTACCGTGCCGCTTTCAATGCGTCCTGTTGTCCAATCAAACGCACAATGACAAGTAATACACCACATTTGATTACATCCTTCCGTTTTAAATATACGCTCGCCGCATTTGGGACACGGCTTTGTCGTTGATTTAATATTATTCGCAGTCTTGACTTGGTCTTCGTTACATACATGTTCACTTCTTTTCATATCTTCAATGATATCCAAACATTTGGGACAACATTGGGTTTCACATACACCGCATTTATATTGTGTAGATAAGAACCCCTTGCATTCTTCTTTTTGGCATGGCATAATAAACTGTTTCTTTTCGTTCGTCTCAATACCCGATTCATTTTCCAATTCTGTGCGCGCTTCTTGCAATGTTAATATCTCTGTGTTGAAATCGATATTGATGACTTCTTGTGCTTGTCGAATCATACGCAACGAATCAATATATATTTTCCGTGCGTTTTCTTCTTGTATTCTATTATCGTTTTGCATCTTGGACATTTTATCGCGAATTGTCGTTATTTGTGTTCGAATGTCTTTGATTTTTGGAGCATTTATTTTACGAATCCGTTTTTTTTCAACATAAACCACTACATCTGGCATAGTGTCCTGAATCAATGCACTATTACGTTCAAACAATACATTATTATGATGTGGCGTATAAGTATTAACAAACCAAGAACGGTTTAAATTCAATATAACAAATGCCTGATCCCATGATTTCCTGCAATTCATACAATGTAAATCAACGGTCGAATTCATTAAATATGTTCGGGTACATGATTTGCATGCTTTATATTTACATGACGGATTATTGCAACACGTTGGAGATTTGGTCGATTTATTATAGGGTTCAATACAAATTGGACATTCACTCATAATAGCAGTTATATTGTGTGTTACAATAACACTTAACATTCAATTTTATTACGTACCTTGGACACTTTTAAAAATAATTTATATGATAATTTATTTTTAGTTATTATATATTAGTTCAAATATAATATAATATATTGCTTAATTGAGATAAGCTGCTTAATTGCTGTAAGCGACACCTGCCATGCCACTCATCACGCGGAGCACATTGTAGTTGACGGCGTACACTCTCACCTTGGCGGTGTTGGCACCAGACACGGTGTTGGAGGAAAGAACAAGTTGAAGCACAGCGTTATCAATGCGAGAGAAGTTGCATGTGCCAGAAGGTTGGTGTTCTTCGGGGCGAAGAGCGAAGGAGTACACGTTGATGCCGGTATCGGGGCTCTTGGTGTGGTGTTGGAAAGGTTGCACCACGTCGAAGTAAGATCCTTCGCGTTCAGAGAAGCGATCTTGGCCGTTAAGTTGTAACTTGGCAGTGACAACAGGGTTTTCGCCCCAGCAATGTAAATCCATGGCGGATTCAGCAAGCACGAACGAGGCGGCATCACCGACAGTAGAGTTGCGAGACGCATCAGAGGGGGCAGTAGGGCCATCAACGAAGAGGTTACCACTGATCACCTCGCTAGCACCAGCAGATGTGGCGAAAGCTTCGAGCGAGTTGGGGAGGGCATCAAGGGCATCCGTGTAATTGAAAGGTTGGGCACCGTAAAGACCCCACACGCCAGTGGTATCAGTGCTTTCAAGGGACGCGCAGTAATCAACATTTTGGTCAGGTTGGACCACCCACACGAGTTCTTTACAGGGGTGGTTGAAATTGAGCTTGATGCGGTTGGAAGAAGACCCAACGGATTCGTCACCAGTGAACTGCACTTGTTCAATGAGGTATTCGTGGGGGTTTTGGGCCATCTTGCGGCGTTCATCAGTGTCGAGGAAGATATAATCAACATAGAGAGACGCGGCAACAAGAGATTGTTGGTAAGCGGCAGACACAGATTTGCCACCGGTGGTGTTGGTCACGGCCCAGAGGCATTCACCGATGGGGCGGAAATCAATGTTGATCTTGACTTCGTGGTATTGAAGAGCAATAAGGGGAAGAGCGAGCCCAGGGTTGCGGCAAAACCAGAATTGAAGGGGCACGTAAAGAGTGGTTTCAGGGAGGGCGTTGCGAGGGGCGCACACCTGCGCCACAGAGCCAGTCGCGGCGCAGGCACCAGCGACATCCGAGTAATCGGGGTCCATAAGGTAGGTAAGTTGAGTGGTTTGGCCAACCATCTTCTTGTAACCAGCGGACTGGTCGGCAGGAAGGGTAAGTTGGTTCCAGATGTGCATCCAGTCACCGTATTGACGGTCAATGCGTTGACCACCAATTTCGATTTCGACCTGGGACACAAGTTGTTCCCCGGGGAAATCTAACCAGCGAGCGAGCACATCCTCAGACGAACCGTTCACAGATTGGTTGATTTCAGGGAGAGTCACTTGAAGGTATGTGCGGTAAGCAAGATCACCGTTACGGCTGATTGTGCATGTCACACGGCGGCCGAAATCGGCTTGACCAGAGAAAGTCTGTTCGATCGACTCCATCGCAAAGTTTGTGTGTCTGCGATAAGACACTTTCCAGAAGGTAATCTCAGGGCTTCCCGTAAGGAAAACGTCCTGAGCACCGTAAGCTACAAGTTGCATAAGAGCACCACCCATTTTATATATATACCAAAGAAAATAATTCTGGAATAAATGTAATTAATTGTTTTTAATTACATTTACTTAATATTTATCGCGGATTTTACGTTTCACCTAAATATTGCGGCGGGTCTAATAATGCACCATATTGCAGTTTAATCATTAATATGTCATATCGGAACTCGAATGGCTCTATACATCATGTGGAGTTTAACCATAAAAATTGAATTGTCTGTGTTTTAGTACATATCATATTAAATACTAGCTAAAATATGAACTGTCATTGTTGTGACAAAAGCAGTCAGTCAAATTCCTGTCATATCTGCTCCAAATGTATGTGCAATTCTTGTCAAATTATTAAAGAATATACTCCTGACCATTCTGGATTTGGTAATGACAAAGGTACGTGCAAAAAATGTTTTGAACCTTGGGTATTTTGGTTGAAATATCTCGGGAAAAACGATTGGGAAATTTTCGAAATGCAACATCCAAATAAAAAAACCGATGAAATTCGACGACTATATGACAGTTCATTTAATTATTATGGCGTATGCGGAAGTGTGCGAGACGATGAGATGTATGATAATTTAGCGCAACCCAAACGGCTAGATATTCACATACTAAGTGAAATAATGGAAGAGCGTGACTAAATATTATGAATGGTGTTAATGTCCTGATTAGATAAAATGAATTTTTCTAAATATGTTTTTTGAAATACTTCCTTTTTGTTTTCGTGTTTTTTAGAGAATATGTAATTGTCCGACGATTTTTTTATTGTCCATCCATCTTCAATCGCATTTGTTAAAAACACCATTTTTTGAAACTTTTTTTGATTTATTTCTACATTTCTTGGTGACGTTTTTCCATCTGTTGTTACTGATTGCATATACACATTTGAAGATTTAAATCCGCACAAAAATACGAAAATAAATACCGATTGAGGAGGGTGATATTTACGTTATCGAACGGACATTATATATATATTGTCGAAAAATATATAAATTTAAAGCTTTATATATTTGTAAATGGCATCTAAACACAAAGCGTCGGCAATTCTATTGTCCATCGATGTGAAACATGATCAAATGCTAGCATATTTCGAAAATTTGGAAGAAACGATTATACCTAATCTCGAAAGCGAAAAGGAAAAACTCAGAAGCGAAGTTGCTGGGCTGAAACCCAATGATATCGATCGATTCATGGAAATTAAAGATAATCTAAAAGAGATCAATTCCGCTATCAAAAAACACAAAAAAGAAAAGAACAATTATTTCCTAGAAAATTCCCAATATGTCTTTAATTATTTTGAAGAAAAACAGAAAATCAACATCGGTAGCAATAACCAAAGCACCACGGTTATTAATTCATTTTTTAAAATCAAAGCAAACAATAGAGAAAGCAGTAATTTGCAAGACCAAAAATACAATGCATCAAAACAAATGTATAAAAATTATTGGAAAAACGTGAACGAAGAAAAGATCAATACAACGGATTATGTATTATTATGCGACATATGTATATTCTGTAACGAAGGCGAGTTCATCGCACAAGAAGACGAGGGTATTTTGATTTGTAATAATAAAAGTTGCGGGAAATTCATCACTCACATTACGGACGGAAACAAACCATCGAATAAAGAGCCACCGAATGAAGTATCGTATACCGCATATATTCGTTTGAATCATTTTAAAGAAATCCTGGCACAGTTTCAAGCAAAAGAGACCACGCAAATACCCGACGAAGTCATCGAGGCAATTCGCAATCGAATTAAAAAGGAGCGGATTACGGATAAATTACAATTGAACTATGGTAAGATGCGCGAAATATTGAGGAAACTCGGTCTGAACAAATATTTCGAACACATTCAATATATTAATTCCATATTCGGCATCAAACCGCCATTAATGAATCAGGAATTGCACGAAACGCTTTGTGTATTGTTTATTGAAATACAGAAACCATGGGCCATACATTGTCCACCGAATCGCACAAATTTCTTCAATTACACATACACATTATATCAATTATGTGTATTGTTAGATCAAGATCAGTACCTGCCATTTATTCCCATGATGAAAGACCGCGAAAAACAACTGGAACAGGATATGATCTGGAAAGAAGTATGCAAAACACTCGATTGGGAATTTTTCCCTACGGTCTAATGTTTACTAATAGAGTATGCGCCCCAAACAAGAATAAACATAGTTGCAATACGAATATTACTTGTGGGAGTATTACCCATTTTTCTAATACACTAATATCTTCATGACTTTCACTATATACATGTATCATCTTGTCCATATCACCAATAAGAAAATAATTAATAGTAAATGCGATTAGATTGAATAGCAGTCCAATTAGAATCATACCAACATTATGCATATATGATTTATCGCGATAATAGCGACTATAACCCAGAGCGCCGAATGAAATTGACGTATATAGACCCACATTTCTTAATGTCGTTTGATAAAACATTATAATACTTTTGTAAGCAGCGTCCATACTAATATTTATATATACTTAATAAATATTATATTTTTATTTGAGGTTAACTCATTGAAGGTGTCCTAAGCCACGCGGGGAAATCCAACGAGATTAGCACCTATACCGAAACCAGCACCAGTGCGAGCGGTCGCGCCCATCGCAGGGATGAACACATCAAGGATGCTGAATGTCGCGGCAGCAACAAGGGCAATGATGATCACTTCTTCAACATTGAGCTGTTTCTTGGGGACAGCAAATGCCACAATGGCAACCACAATACCTTCCACTAAATATTTAACTACGCGTTTCACGAGTTCTTGAAAATCAAACACACCGTCCATTTTATATATTATATAAATACATAATAATTCCTTAAATGGATATAAATAAAAATCTCATATTATATATATAATGTCTGGCTTCGAAAGTAAGATGGTTGATGGAAAACCTAACCCTAAATATATTGATCTGTGCGATGAAGATGCCCCGCTCGCTGGGCAAAAATTCGCATGCCTGTCATTCGTTTCCCCCGAAAATGTTTTAAAACGTCGCGAAAGTTTTCTGTTCGGAGAATTTGTCAAATCATGGGATTTTACTAAATCAATGTCCAAGTTTTTCGATTTTATTCATTTCATGGCATTCAAGTATAATCTAAATGTCGAAAACGCGATTGAGGATTTCAACAGTTTCGTCAAAGAAGAAAAGGAAAATCTCAAAACCATGAGTGTCGAGGAAGAATACAAGATTTTTACCGACAAGAACGAAGAACGTCTAAATGAAGTGTTTAACCGCGAAAACGCATTCCAGACATCTGTGCGCGGACTGAAAGTTCGCGGTGTGTACAATACGCAAGAAGAAGGTGAAGTTCGTTGCAAATCTCTTCGCGAGATTGATCCCAATCATGATATTTTTGTTGGCCCTGTCGGTATGTGGATCCCATGGGATCCCGATGCGTACAAGACTGGTCGCATTGAATTTATGGAAGAAGAACTCAATCAGTTACATGTTGAAAAGACCAAAAACGAATCCAAAGCCAAGGATGAATTTGAAAAGCGCGTCCGTGATTCAAAGAGACAAGCAATTGAAGAGAACATCAAAAATGCGGAAAAATCTGGCAATGTACTTACCCAGACGATTGACGAAGATGGTAATCTTTCTGGCGTAACCGAAAATGTCGACTTTGACAGCCGAGAAGTCGCTACGGATGAAGGTATCCTCGAACACAATACAAATGTTATTAAAAATTCTATCGCTAATAATGCCGCAGTGACAGATGCACCAGACACCAAAGAATAAATAATACAATATAAAATTATGTAAAATTATATAAAAATATCATTCGATTTTTATATAACAATGGATCTGTATCGGACAATCATATATAGAATATGTAAATGCGAAAAAGATTATGGTCCAATCAACATGGGTGATAATTTCACCGAATATTTGAATTTAACAAACGAAATGCTTAATAACGGCGTTTATTGCGAAACGGATAATAATTACGCATCAGCAAAACGCATTTATTTAGAGTTATGTATCCAGGAACATAATGAAGATTTTGTTAATAAATTTGATTTCTACGACACATACGACAAAAATGTGTTTATGTCAAATGAGATCAAGAAACACATTTTTGATATTTTTCGCCAAATTCAAAAATGTTACCATGGATTACTGAAATTTAAAGAGCTGGTTAAACACAAACAATTGTATAAAGTCCATGTTCAAAACGATTTTGGATATAATGTGTTAAACATTAATGATAGGAAAACCGTTGTCATTATCCAAGAAAAGAAAAAATATTTGTTTAAAATAAATGACCTAATCAAAATTATTAAAGAAAAGCTTACAAGCGGAAGTGATTATTTCGTCGAACCGATTCCTATTAAAAATCCATATACGAATATTTGTTTCAGCAAGGCGAATCTATATAATATTTATTTTAAAATGAAATTTGATACATGCTACCACAATGAAATTCTGTATCAGTTTTTTAAAAGCGATTTTGACATTTGTATATTTTCTCAAATGAATATGACATTATTGCGCGAAACATTTATTAATGATCGAATAATAAATATGTCAAAAAACGTACTGCATAAATGTATATTACAAATGATTTTATATATTAATAATGAAATCTGTCATGCGAAACATTTTTTGACGATACACGAGAAGTACGATAAAGATAGATTAATCTTGATTTTCAAACCATATTATAGATTGTATTTATTGTTTAAATACAATAATGACAATTACAAAACAAATTATTATGAAACACTCTTTTTCAATAAAGTTAAACGATTTATCACATTTAATAATCGGTTTGGTAAACAGATGATGCGGAAAAGTGCATTTACTAATAAATATACGCATGTCCTAATTGACGATAGTTATGTTGAGTTTTATGAAAAAGAAGATGTTGGTGTTTTTATGGATAATCATATAACTTCAAACGAACAATCTGAGACTGATACAAATGTTTTTTACCGTGATATAGAGATGATGCCGCGATATATAAATCGTAACGACAGTGACAGCGAGGTTGATAGTGGCAGTGACAGCGATGAGCTCGGTGAAGAAAGCGAGGAAGCGGAATTCGAAGATACACCAGGCGAAATCGGTCGTGTATTCACAAATGCACTCATTGAAACACTATATGATGAGTCAGATACCGATGTGCCTATGGCAGATGAGCCCGTGACAGATGATGCACTAGATGATGATATTTTGGCGACTATTGCCGATCTCAATAATGACATTGCTGATTATGATATCATGATTAACGTCCCAGACGAAGATGAGGATTAATAATTGACTAACTTACCATTTTGTCTTTTTAACGTTAATCTGAGGACCTTTACTATTCTTGCGCGATTTATTCGGGTCATACGCTTCGTCTTCGTCGTCCGAACCCATTCCTTTTGATAGCTCCCAAAATTCCTTTGAACCCAACTTAAAATCGGGGCGTGTTTCAGCCTTGTACCAGAAGATTTGGTCTGTCAATTTATTCGATTTGGAATTGTTATTGATTACCAAGCACTCATAATTCTCTGTTGTTTGGTCCATGACTGCACTAAATGATTCTAGGGTAGGAAACATGGACGCATAATTTTCCCAGATACGCTTTCTATTTGTCATATAGGGTTCGCGCAATAAAAACACATAATCTATATTTGTTCGCAAATTCGGAGGAATACCCAGAGGGTATTGCATTGTAATAATTAACATCACCTTCCAATGACGACCATTCATGAATAATAGGCGCATTAATTTATCTCTGGTCCAAGATTGATCATACAAACAATCGTCTAATATAGCAAATGTTCGGGGGTCAACGCGACTGCGACCGTATGCCGCTTCTTCTTTTTTCACTTGTTTTAATACGGCTTTCTGTCGTCTTAAAATGTTTTCTATTAAAATACTACTGTACTCTTCGTGAATAAACAGTTTAGGAACGTGCTGTGCATAAAACCCATTACCAGCTTCTGTTCCTGAAATAACTGTACCAACGGGAATATCTTGATGATGGAATAGCAAATCGCGCACTAAAAACGATTTACCCGTATCACGGCGACCAATCATCACGATTACTGGACCTTTATTTTCATCAGGTTTAAATGTGATTGCTCTCATATCAAATTTCTTTAATTCCAAAGTCATTATCGTATTATATACAATGATTTACATTGATTTACATTAGTTACAACGAATATACCAAACTCAATAGTTACAACGATTGTGTTTAATTTAGAAGATTATAAAATATTATTACATTATTAGAACAAATGGCTAAATTCAAAGTTGAACTATTAGAAAAAACATTAATTACTCCCAAATTATGGGATAATCCCAATACTGATTACAATCCTTACGAAATACAGGATTTAATCGCATTCAATCCATGCTACACTGATTATAATAAAGAAAACTTTACAACTGCCCAATTTAACCATAGTTACCATATTTATGATAATAAAACAGTTACAAATGACAAGGATGAAAAAATAGAAAAGGATATATTTATCAAATATGCTCCGTTACTCGACCCTTGTCATTATATGATCGGCAAATACAAACACGACATTCATTTAAAAGAACTTCCGTACAATGGTAATCCGAATCTACATTACAAAATAAATTCTATTCATAATGCTTCTCATGTAGATAATATGTGTTGTCTATTAGTAAACAAACTCCGAGAACATCATAATTTTTTTAATAGTGTTGAATACTACGGCTCATTTTTAGGTATTCAAAATAAATATCGCATTAACATTGCCGATGATATAGAATATTTGCAATCATATGATTTTTTCGAGAACGGACTTGGTAAATTGTTTAATACCAATATTTTTGAAAAGGACTCATATACCGAACTTATTAATAAACAATCATTGAAAAATAAACCCACGCTTGTGTTTGACGACGCCGACGTTATTCTAGACGTCGAAACAATCAACAACGAAGACGACGTTAATATTGTAAAAGATTCTCTCGATCTGGTTTACGAGAATGATAAGGTTGGTGGCGAGGACGATGATGCAAGTAGTAGCAACGATAGTGCCATATCCGATTCTGACGACGAAGACGGTTCGGAATATGAAGACGAGGACGAGGACGAAGAATGCGAAGAAGACGAAGACGAAGAGGAAGAGGGCGATGAAGAAGACGAACCCGTATACGCATACATAAACGATTTTCCCGTACAAATGATTTGCCTCGAAAAATGCACAAATACATTTGACCATTTATTGGCAAATGAAATAATTGACGAAGATCAGGGTCGTTCAGCACTATTCCAGGTAATAATGATACTTATCACATTACAAAAAAGTTTTAATTTTACCCATAACGATCTCCATACAAACAATATTATGTACGATGAAGTAGATTACGAATATATTTATTATGTGCACAACTCGGTTACATATGAAGTACCCACATATGGTCGTGTGTATAAACTTATTGATTTTGGTCGCGCAATTGCGACTTATAATGGAATTACATATTGCAGTGATAGTTTTAAAGAAGGGGGGGATGCGCACACGCAATATAATTTCGAACCATTTTTCGATTCATCAAAAAAGAAAATAATGCCGAATTATAGTTTTGATTTGTGTCGCCTAGGATGTTCCATTTATGATTTTATTATTGACAGTGAAATGGATGTGTCAAACATGAATGGTTTACAACAGTTAATTGCTCAATGGTGTACCGACGATAATGATAAAAATATTTTATATAAAAAAAATGGCGAAGAACGATACCCTAATTTCAAATTATACAAAATGATCGCACGCCATGTCAATAAACACACACCGCGTTCACAACTTGATAATGCGTTCTTTAAGATTTATAATACGGATAAACCCGTTGTAAATGAATCCCACTGTTTTAATATTGATAATGTACCATCGTGTGTGAAAGTACATAAATAAAAAAACATATAATCAGATCGGCTCGGAATAGTATATTACCAGTTACCAACTGGTCAATTTCTAATGTAGTCCCATGACGGCACCGATACTTGCCACCGTATTGACATAGGGGGGATTCGATGTGAACAACATTTATAGTGATGATGCTGATGCACTCGGTCACTGTGGTATAATGCTTTCAGTTTCTTGACACACCTACTATTTTTATTGTAATAGAAATAGTACCCGAGTGCATTTTTATCGACTTTACCTCTAAACACAAAACGACCAATGAATTTGCTCGATTTAAGATGATCCTCAATTTCGTTTTTGAATATTTCATCTGATACTCCGTGTTTACTATGGACTGTATTGTAAAAGTGTACTTTATGACACGATACGGGGTCGTCTTTATTATTCCATTTGTAATTGTTAGCGTCCATGTCAGTCGGTTCATTGCGTGTACAGACATCATTGTGTACACTGTTGCGCATCGAATTTTCAATCGTTTCCGAGATGTAGATAGACTTTTCGGCGTCGGCATTGATATTTTCATAGTCGCCTTGAATATATGAAAATATGAGATGCCCAACTGTAAGCGGGACATCAGCGATATTCGAAATGGTATTGCGCAATGCTTCTATGTCATGAATCGTCGACATTTCATTCATTGGAATGGATTATATTGTATATTGTTATACGAATTATATAACAATATAATCAATTTTAACCAGATCCTATACAAATATTTTTATTTTATACCGCTAATATATAAAATAAAAATGAAAAAAGGGAAAACCAATAAGGCAAAGACGAAGACGAATAAATCCAAGAAGACGAAGGTGAATAAAACAATTAAAAATAGAAAATTTAGAAAAGGTGGAGAACTTTCAATCGTCGCTCCAATCCTTCTTGTTTCTGTCGCGTCAGTTAGCACACTTGCTCCCAATAAACGTGTTTGTTACAAAAATAAAACATATACAGAAGATGGTTTTATTAGCACAATGAACAATTCGGATGCCGCGAAAAAATGTCCTCCGAAAGTGAAATTTGGACGTTGCACAACTTGTAAAAAATTGGCGGGATATATTGACGAAGCCAATGATTCAAAGAAACTAAAACAATATCAAAAGAAATGTGAGAAGTGCAGAGGACGCCGTAATACGACATGTAATTTTAAAGAATATATGAAATATTCGGAAGCAAGCCGTGGCGCATGCAGTTCCGCAAAAACAGGAGGAGATAAGCAAAGCGATGCCGAATTTCATCGAAGGAAAAAAGAAAAAATAAGGGGGATGATCAATCAGTCTAAGGAGCGAGGCGATTACCTGAACCCATATAAAGGAAATGTTGTGGCAAATAGTGGAAGAATATATGCTGTCGTACATGAAGACTATGAGGTATATGCATCCAATAATAAAAAAATTGGCGATTTCAATGACAACGGACAAATAATAGATGATGCAGGGAACAATATTACAGATACGGTTGATATACAAGGTTTCAGTAGAGCAAATGACAAATTTAATAGTGAAATGGAACTAGCGGAGTATGATATGGATGCTGTCGACGATGATAACATGTTTGGTGGTAAGCGTAAATAAATAAATTATGATAGACTACACCACATACATTTCTTTTCTTTTTCCGAACATTCAAAGCATAATACAGGTACTAAATATAGATATCCGAATGGATTGGCTATGCTGTCTGGATTAGTATATCCCGATACCTTTTTATGTTCGCATTTCCTACAACGTCCACGGCATGGTGACAATGGGGTTTCTGTTAATAGATATTGATGTTTTTTGCAAATGTGTGCGGAAACGTGATTATACATTATATCAATTTATAATGTATAAATATTTTTATTTCAAGTATTTTTCGATAAACTCTTCGGGTGTATATATCGGAATACTCATTTCACGCGCTTTTATTATTTTGTTCGAGACATCCTCTTTGGATTTCGTAATTACAGCAAATGTGCTCTTGGTTATATTGTTTTCTAATACCGCACCATGAATGGGAAGGTTATCAACAATCTCTTTTGTACGAACCTTTGTCATTACGATTTTCTTTCCAAATAACGCATGGGTTTTGTCAATCGTGACGTCGGCAGCTGTTGTGGCAACCGTTTCTGCCGTCGGACTATCGTATTTGTATGTTAATTTACATTGACTGACAAATTCGACAAATGTATCTATATTGTCAACAAATGTTTTCGCATTTTCAGGACCAACACCGTCTATTTGACGTAATAATGCTATTTTTTCCGCCACACTTTCCATTGATTTAAGAATATCGGGATATTTCGCCATAATCGGTTTCAGTTTGCGCTCGCCTAAACCGCGTCCCATTTTACCCGAGGCTGCCATTATCTTAACGAGCGACGATGTTTTCATTTTGTCTTGTATGCTTTCGTAGATCTTTTTTGCCATCTTTTCCTTGAATCCGTCCACTTTCATAAAGTCCGCTTCTTTCATTTCTAATATTTTGCAAATAGAATCATAACCAGATGCAATGATTCGCTTCACATTCCCCGACGATAGGCTCGCAACTTCTAAACCAGTGAAAAATGCAGTAATGGTTCTTTCCAATAATTCGACATTCCCTTCTTTGTCTGTCAACATGATATCTACATGTGTACTTGTCCATGTATAAGGTACATCGGGCATTTTAGGTTTCTCGGCAGGTGTTGTAATTCCCTTTATATAAGGAATAACGTCACCGCTGCGTATAATTTGAATTAATGCACCCACACCGATTTTGTTTTTTTCAATAAAATCGCCATTGAATCCCGTAGCATACTCAATCTTAACTCCACCGATATTAACTGGTTCAATTCGCACACGAGGTTTTAAATAACCGTTTTTACTCACACTCCATATTACATCAACAACTTTGGATTCTGCGGCTTGGTCAGATAATACCATTTTAAATGCAAATGAATGATCAGGGTTTTTGTTAGCACGCTTGTATATTTCATCGTCACTTACAATCACACCGTCAATTTCATATTTGTGATTCTTTCTCCAATCAACTAATAGGTCAGATAGCACTTGATTATTTATTTCATTTACTGTTTTATTTTGAACAACCGAGAACATTAGTTCATTCAATAATTCCATTTGTTTGGTGGGTTTCTTTACAGGTTCGATAATTTCATAAACAACGAAATCGACGTCCTTTGCTTTTAAATCCTGTTTTTTCTTATTTACAATGCCTGCAACTAGGTTTCGTGGATTCGAATAATCCTTCTTGTATTTATTTTCAAATATTTCCTTCGTCATGATAAATTCTCCGCGCACAATAATATCTTTTACGTCGGGTACATTAATGTATTTTAATAAATGAGACACATCTTGACCGACCGACCCATTACCGCGGGTATACAACTTACGTTCTCCGTTTAATGTATAATATAGTCCACTAACACCATCTAACTTACAAGATAATAAGTAAGGTCCTTTGTATTTTCCTTTCCATCCATCAACCGCATTTGACGCAGGTTTTATTTTATCCATCGAGGGCATATTCATGGGCAAAACAGCTTTATGTTTTTCCACGACTGCACCCACTTCTTGTAATGCCGATGCCTTTGGATATTTACGTTCCAAATACTCTTTTACAATATCAAATTCGTTATCGCTCAGTGTTGGCGGGTTACCTTTTTCTTCAAATGAATGGAATTGAGTATTTCCTAGGATAATAATAGCATTGATTTCTTTCTCAGACAATGACTCCAAATATGACATGCCTTTATCTTTAAAAAATACCATACGTTCAAGTGTATCTTTGTCTGACATCTTTGGTATATTAGTAACTGGTTTTATTTCTAACTTCTTTGTTCTATTATTTTGAGGTCCTTTGGGACGTCCCCGCTTTTTTTTAGTTTCTTTCTTCACATCAATAATTGGTACAGTAAATGACTCTATCCGTTCTGTATCAGGTTCTCCAACACTAGGTTCTCCGCTTTGACTTATATCTTCAATAATATTTTTAAATTCTTGTATTGGTTGTTCTAACTTTTGTTCAGATGTATGTTCCATTGTTTCACGTATAGTTTCTTCTAATATTTCAGGCAATTTATCATTTTTAACAGTTTTGTTTTTACTTCCTTTGGTACGTCCTCGTTTCTTTTTAGTTACTGCTTTGGATTTGTCAGGGAGCAGATTGATCGGTGTTTTAACTTGCACTGAAATCGTATTTTCAGGAACACAATTGGTTACCGTAGATGGACTCGTGTTTTTTCTAGACAATACTTCCAATGTTTGCAGTACACTATCACTCACAGATTTATCGGGATGGTATTTTAATGTGGGCGAAAGATAAATAGGTTCTCTAACATAATCCTCTTTTATTGTCGGAGCTTCGTCATTCGGTATCGGCGATTCATTTATGGTAACCTGGTCGTTGGTTGAGGGGATGTCCGAAGGTATTTGGGGTTCACCAATTACAATTGGTATCTTATTCTTCGTCGATTTATTTTGTTTTTTTTGTTTTATCGTATTCTTTAATGTATGGGTTTCTGGGGTCGGGTTGATTTTCTTCACAGCTATTCCATTCTTGCGTTGATTGGGTTCTATGTATTCTAGGCCAAAGAAATCAAATATATCCTTTTCGTCATTAAATATTTGGTCCAGTTTGTCTCCTTTCGGTTTGCCCTTTTCTTTGATCGAAATTCCGTGTTCATTTAATGTATATCCCATTTTCAATGCATGAGACCGCATAACTGTGTTAAAAATCTTACTCCCAGTAAAATATAAAACAGAAAATGCATATTCATTCGGAGGTGTATATAAAAAGTCTACGCGACGCGCAATACTATCGCCTTCTAACTTGGTAATCACAAGTGTTTTGGTCGGTCCAGTCGACAAAACTTCTACAATAACATTGGTCTTAATCAGTTTATCAACGAAATTCTTATATACATCTTTATTTTCCGAACTGATGAAGATATCAATATCGCCAGACGTTTCTGCTCCGCGACGATAACTACCCACCGTTATAAATCGACTACTATCATCCTTGACTTCGTTGAATGTTTTTTCAAATAGTTTGATATAAACTTCGATTTCTTCGCGAGGTATGCGTTGTAATATATCATCATAGTATTTCAGTCCTTTTTTCTGAACATCATTTAATATTTTAGGGTCATTCGCAAGTTTCTCACGCAAATCGTCGATTGATAATATACCTTTTTTCATCAACGTTTCCGCATTTTTTGGACCAACGCCGTGAATATTCATCAATGCTTCCGACAAATTGTATTCGGCTTTATTTCTCGGTTCGACTTCATGGGGATTACCATCAGTGCCCACAAGTTTCCGCTTTAAACGTGCAAGAATGCCATTGCCAATACCCTTTATGTTTATTAATGTATTAATATCGTATATTGGTTCTTCATGAGATGATAGTCCTTCGTATGCTTTTTTATATGCACTCGCGCGTATTATATCCCCGCTTCTTATAGCCTTCATTTTTTCTTGTTCGAGAAGTGTAAGTGCATCACTCGTATAATCGTGCTGGCCCATGTATAGTATATTTGTATAAAAAAACATTTATACAAATTTAGAAGTATTTCACTCTAAAACGTAGGCGTATCAGTGTACACTTTTGTGTCCGACATGTCAAGCATATTTGTGTCAGTCACAACACTGAAAAAATTACTAAATGTTTGATGATGATTCAAAAACACGTATGCACCCGAAAACGACGAAGCGAATACCATTAAACTATCGCGGATCAATAATTTAATCGGTTTAAATTCTTTATCGACAAATTTCATTTCGAGAAATTTGAATAATGTAAATATAAGCACAATAATCAATGAAAAACTAAATTCTTTTTCCATAATAAATTAATAGTATGGATTTTTTCAGTTTATAATACGCATTTCTGTATTATTATAGTAATTCTTCAATACCTTCCAATACGATTTCATCGAATGTTGGTTCGTCCTTTTTCACGATGCTCAAATCTTCAAAATCATTTAAATCAATTAATTCTTCTCCAATTTTTAATTCGTCTTCAATATCAGACGGATCTTGGGCATTTAATCGTTCTTCCAATGCGCGATTCATACTAATCTCTTCCAGACGTTCAATTGATTTGGGAGCTTCCACTTTCTTAATATTGTCCCCACCGTCCAATACGCTGTCCATATCATTAAATGATAATCTCGTAATCGGTGTTTCGTCGTCAATGTTGGCAATTCCTAAAATGTCTTCGGGATTCTTACCTTGCTCGACTATTTCATTTACATTGGAATAATCGTCTTGTGTTGTCATACCTTCATGTGTCGTTTCGATTGACACAGGTGTGGGCGCAGGTTCGTCTTGGTTGGGGATCGCTTCGATGAACACTTGTTCTTCTTCTTCTTGTGCTTCGTCCATGTATGCGCGGATAATCGATTCGGTCGGAATCGAATCACGAATGGCAATCAAAATACATTCCTGCACAATGATTTCCAATTCGCGATTGTTCTTCTGGATTAACAAAGGAGAAATGTTTTTCTCGAATAAGTATACATTGGAATACAATTTACGCGCACAATGGATATATACTTTATGAATAAAGTCGTCGAGCTTGGGTGTAGAAATGTCGATTTTCTTTTGTTTATTACCGACACGAATGCACGTAAGTACTTTCAATTGTATTATATGGACACATGTGATTAAATCTTCTAAATAATTACAACCACTGCGCTCAATAATACGTTTGCGCTCTTCCCCAATGATTTCATTATTCCATTTGGGGATACTTTTCAATAACTCCTGGAACGTCATTAGGTATTTATTGAGTTCGTCGTTCTCAATGCACATTTTCCATGATTCATTGAATATGGACTTAAACCCCTCTATCACCAAAGGGCTCAAAATGGACACTAGACGCGTGCACCATTCATTTCTGGATTCGTGTAAATTTGAAATGACAAAATCATCCATGATATAAATATAGTAATTCTATTTTTTTATATCAACTTTTGAACGAAAAGTAATAATAGTTTAAAATGTGTAACATTAACAATGTTTCATTTCTAAATTCAGATTTGACTTTATCGAAATATAAACATACATTTGACACGACCGATAAATCTATGTTGCTCTTATCCTTAAACCACTCTATCAAATGTAAACAGTTTATTCCATTTTCGTAAAATAAATTACTCACGTTTAATAAATCGATGTGTGTTATTGGCTCATTGTTTTTCATTAAATCCACCATGCATTCATCAATGCTTTCAACAAACTCATCTAACCCGTGCGATATGTTGTTTTTTATGATTTTCCCATTCACTATCGTTTCTGGGATATATATTTCGCAAAAACGCGACAGAATCGGATTCAATAGTTTATATTTATTTTCGACAATTAAGAAAAAACGCGTCGTATTACTAAACAACTCGATACACCTCCGCAGTGCGGATTGAGCATCGACTGTCAAACTGTCCGCATTATTTAAAATGATGGATTTAAACAGTTTATTGTTCTTTGAGTGAATGTTCGCCATGGCAAAAAACTTCAAATCTTCACGGATGAATTTTATACCTCGACCATACGCACAGTCAATCATCAATACATTATCTTTTATCAGTTCTTTATTATTGTAAATTTTCTGGATGAACTTATCCACAATTTCTTGTTTATTTACATAATGTGTTCCGTGAAATATAATATGAGGGATTCTATTATTTATAATGAAATTGTCTAATTTTTTTTGTATATCCTCCATGCGTATAAATATAATACAAAAATACGTTTATACTCATATTAATTTATCTTTACTATTTCCAACTCCTTTGTAAATTTGAAACGCGCATGATACATTGTTTTCCTAGTTACATTGCATTTTAAACAACTGATCACACAATTATCAACATTGTGTCCGTAATCATTATTCATGCGTTCCAATGTCCATTGTTTGGGTTCGCGCACCTTTTCGTAAAATACAATCACATTCTCATTGCAATAATAACACTTATTCTTTTGCTCCGTCATAAGTTCGATTACCTTTTCACTTATCATGAACTTCTCCGCATTATATTTCTTTTTTGTCTTATCTTGATGTTTATACGAATGCAATTTACACTTAATTAACTGCAATAACAATGCACTGTTTTCATTCGCACCAGATTGTATGTTCGATAATATTTCCATTTCATTCTCATAATCTATATCATTCTTCCACGATTTATGTGTTGTGATTTTTCTATTTTTTCTGACCTTTTCTAACACAACTGTTCGCTTTTCTATTATAACGGCTCTATTGTCCATAAGTACACTTATATTAATAGTATAGATATAACTATATAAATATATTATAGATATAAATATGTTTGAACAGAACGACACTAACGAAGATATTAAAACATTATTGGAAAACGATACGAAATCATATATTAATAAACCCTGGAATAAACTGGAAAAAAACATCAAAATTAAACTTCTTAATGAGTTCGTTGATGTGTTCAGTACAGACAATAAGTGCGATGTTCCTGCATTAAAACAGTATTTTATTAATTGTATTGCTCAAAATCGTCTAACCAAAATTGCCGATGTTAGTTACGATAAAGATAATATGAAGATCTTGAATATTCCTGGTCTTTATTATAACAATTCGAATCATAACTTTTCACTCCGTCGCGACGGAAACAAGAGTATTTTGTCCAGTTTAACCCCGAAAAGGAACAGAACTAAGAAGAAAACTGATAAAGACACTGCGTCAGTAACAGTCGCGACCGATGATAAGTGAAATGGATATATAATATTAAAATTGAATTAGTATATATTAAAAACTGTATTTTAATATATAATATAATGGAAGCTATTAAAACCGCCCTGGATGCTATTTATGACGAGGATGTTGATGACGAAAGTGTCGAATGTGATGAGGTTAGTGACAGCTCCGAGGAAACTATTCATTGCGAAGATATTGAATGCATTTACGAAACAATTAATACGATCTTAGACGATTCGCTAATTAACTATTATTCACACAATTACACCAAAAATATGATTGATTGTCTGGACCAAACGTTTGGTGATATTTATTCGAATCAATATCCCGACTTTATTAAAACTGTTCTCATGTGTAGAGATATCCCCGAATATGTTGTTGATACCGACACAAATACTCTTGATGACATTAATGAAAGCATTGTTCAATACTTACAGAGTAAACCTCAACCCGACCAAAAAAGTGACGAATGGTATATGAAACGTAAAAATATGATTACCGCGAGTAATTTATGGAAAGTATTCAAATCACAAGCTACACGCAATAGTTTGATTTTTGAAAAATGTAATGTGAATTCTGTCCCTTCCAAATTTTACGGTGGACCAATGGAGTGGGGAAACAAATATGAACCCGTAAGTGTTATGATTTACGAAGATAAATATAAAACCAAAGTTGGTGATTTTGGTTGTATCACACACGAAAACTATGAATACATTGGTGCATCACCAGACGGAATTAATATCGACAAGAATAGTCCACTATATGGACGTATGTTGGAAATTAAGAATATCGTAAACAGAGATATTACTGGTATTCCGAAAGAAGAGTACTGGATTCAAATGCAAGTTCAAATGGAAACATGTAAATTGGACTATTGTGATTTCCTGGAAACACGTTTTAAAGAATACGAAACCGAAGAAATGTTCTATGATAACACAACTGACGCATCATATAAAGGCGTCATCTTGCAATTTATGAAGAAACCGTCATTCTTGAAAAACAAAAATGATGATGAATTCAAACCATTCTATGTTTATTACGATATTACCCTAGATATGGACAAGGAATCAATCGACCAATGGATCGTATCGTCACAGAATTTGCACGCAGAAACCCACATTCTGATTAAACAGGCGTATTATTATTTGCACGAATTGTCTTGTGTATTGGTTAAACGAAACATCAAGTGGTTTAATAGCGGTATTCATCTTATAACTGACCTTTGGGAGACTGTTATCAAAGAACGAGTTACTGGATATGAACATCGTGGACCAAAATCTAGAAAAAAAGCAGTAGATACAGTGGTGGTGACAGAAGAAGTAACCAAAATGGGTCATACGTCTAGTGTCGAACCAGACCAGACCATACCACTCATCACTGACGCCAAGGATTCAACTGTAAAAATGTGTATTCTATAATTTGGTTATTGGGATTATTATTATTTTTTTATTGAATCATAATAAATATGTAAATATATATAAACATATTTCCACATATTTTATTAATAGTAATAATGTCATCATTCAAAGACGACGAAGCAGAAATGTTTGTTACGAAGCGCAATGGGTCGAAAGAGGTGGTTTCGTTCAATAAGATTTTGAATCGCGTGAAGAAAATTGGCAATGAAGAAAATATCAAAATCAACTACACATCGTTGGGTATGAAAGTCATTGACCAGCTATATGATGGGATTACGGCGCGCCAGATTGACGAATTAATGGCGGAACAGTGCGCATCCATGTGTTCGATTCGTCCCGAATATAACATTTTAGCGAGTCACCTCATTGTATCCAACCATCAGAAAAACGTCAAACAATCATTCGCTACTGTCATGAATAAATTGTATAATTTCAAGGATAAGCACAACAAACACTCTCCTATGGTTACAAAAGAGTTTATTGATATTGTTAACGCAAACAAAGAGTTCTGGGACGAAACAATTGTGTATAGTCGTGACTATTTGATCGACTACTTTGGATTTAAAACACTCGAACGCGCCTACCTAATGCGTATCAATGACGTCATTGTTGAACGCATCCAACACATGTGGCTACGTGTAAGTATCGGCATTCACGGTAAAGACCTCGACAATGTCAAACAAAGTTACATGTATATGAGTCAAAAATATTTCACACACGGTACACCCACTCTATTTAATGCAGGTACTCCTCACCCCCAACTCAGCTCGTGCTACCTGATTGCAATGGAAGACGACAGCATTGATGGCATTTACAACACACTCAAAGATTGTGCTTTGATTTCGAAATGGTCGGGCGGTATTGGTCTCCATATTCACAATGTAAGGGCATCGGGTAGTCACATTCGTGGTACAAATGGCGTATCTAATGGCATTGTACCTATGTTGCGCGTTTTTAATAACACTGCCAAATACGTTGACCAAGGAGGCGGAAAAAGAAACGGTAGTTTCGCTATTTATTTAGAACCATGGCATGCGGATCTTGAATATTTTTTGGAAATGCGCAAAAATCACGGCGACGAAGAAATGAAGGCGCGCGATCTTTTCTATGCACTATGGATTCCCGATCTTTTCATGAAACGTATTAAATCTGACGGTGACTGGACGATGATGTGTCCTGATGAATGTCCTGGGTTGAGTGACGTACATAGTGAAGAGTTCGATGCACTCTATGAAAAATACGAATCCGAAGGAAAGGGGAGGAAAACAATTAAAGCACGCGATCTTTGGTTCAGAGTATTGGATGCTCAAATGGAAACTGGAACTCCTTATCTTCTGTTTAAAGACAGTGTTAACCGTAAATCAAATCAAAAAAATGTGGGGATTATTAAATCATCCAATTTATGCTCCGAAATTACCGAATACAGTGACGAGAATGAAACCGCTGTGTGCAATTTGGCTAGTCTCGGTCTTCCCGCATTCATCGAAGTAGATTCTTCCAATAATCCAGTGTTTAATTACGAAAAACTGCACAGCGTCGCGAAAGTGGTGACCCGTAATCTTGATAAAATCATTGATGTAAACTATTACCCCACCCCGAAAACACGCAAAAGTAATATGCGTCATCGTCCCATTGGTATTGGTGTACAAGGACTCGCAGATGTCTTTTTTAAATTGAACATTCCTTTCGAAAGCACCGACGCGAAAAACGTGAATTTCAAAATCTTCGAAACAATCTATCACGCAGCCGTTGAAAGTTCATGTGACATTGCGAGAGAGCGATTCAAATACATTGAAGAACATTACGACAATGATCCCGACCTTTCGTGCAGCATTTTCCAAGAGGAAGAGAAGGCAATCATGATTGATTTGATTCGCAAAAAATCACCCTTTGTAGGAGCATACGAAACGTTTGACGGATCTCCGGCATCCCAAGGTCTATTGCAATTCGATTTATGGACAGATTTCGACCAAAGTCGATTAACCTATGACTGGACAAGCCTTAAATCCGATGTTCAGAAATATGGCATGCGCAATGCACTGCTGCTCGCGCCGATGCCCACTGCATCCACATCACAAATTTTGGGCAACAATGAATGCATTGAACCCATTACGAGTAACATTTACAATCGCCGCACACTTGCTGGCGAATTCATTGTGGCAAACAAATATATGATGAAGGACCTCATCGATTTGGGCATTTGGAATGAAACGATTAAAAATAATATTATCGCAAACCAAGGCAGCATTCAGCAGATTGAAAATGTCCCCCAACATATTAAAGACAAATATAAAACGGTTTGGGAAATCCCAATGAAACATGTCATTGATATGGCAGCGGATAGAGGCGTGTTCGTTTGCCAAAGCCAAAGTTTGAATCTATGGCTCGAAGACCCCAACTATAATAATCTTACATCCATGCATTTTTATAGTTGGTCGAAAGGATTGAAAACGGGTATTTATTATTTACGTCGCCGTGCGGTTCATCATGCGCAGCAATTCACCATTGAACCAGAGAAAAAAAATAATAATATAAAGGATGATGAACCCGAGGTATGTGAAATGTGCTCGGGTTAGTGGTGAGCGGTTTAATATATGGAATTCAACTATTCATTTTATAATTTTATAAAATCAATACATTTATGGTGTTGAGTTACACACGAGGCAGTAGGATATCAAACTCGGGATTATCGATGTCCTTCACCATTTTCAAATAACATCTCAGACACAACAAACTATCAATATACGAATTGTGCAGATTTTCGGGGCGATAATCAAACAGATGTTCATACAATTCAATCAAGCGCGGCCATTTCTTATACGGTTTACCAGGGTTCGTCTTCGACTCAACCATAATATTACACACATTAACACCGTGTTGCATTGTACAATACGTTTCCATTTTGGATCTGTCCATATGTGACTTATTAAACAGAGTGAATATATACGGAATAGTGTTTGTTATCGCTTCATGATATCTACACAACTCGACCAATACCATTGTGCGATCGAAATTCATATTATGACTCACGATTACATCACTTCTCGAATATAAATCGTAAAAATCATTCAAAGCATTCAACATACTAATACCACCATTGCATTTTTCACGTGTGATTCCAGTCAATTCCGTGATTTTAGGACTAATGACAACATTGGAATCCACCTTGATGTAATTATCCGTTGTTTGTATAATATCGTTTTTATCTACGTCATATAGCAAGTAGCTGAATTGCAGTATATGTGGGAATTCGCCAATACTAAGAGGAGATAGTTTTACATTCTTTGGCAACAATCCTGTTGTTTCCACATCAAATACCAATAGTTTGTTCGCTTGTTTCATTTTTACTACTTATGCTTGCTTTTTTATATTGTGCATTACATATTTATTATAATCAATTTTATCCATATTACCGTATGAATTATAATCTCCAATAGTGTATACCAATTATTTAAAAAATGCCTTCACGTTTACTTGAAAAAAATGATGCGACTCGCATAAATACTGAACATAATAAGAAAGTTATAGATCTACGAAAAAAGATTGACATCGTTAAGAATTACTTGAACCCCAGAATTGATACGGGAAAATTGTTTATTAAAGACCCCATTCAACGACTAGCAACACTTGAAAAAGAAAAACGTAGATTGCAAAATAATACCCAAAAAAAACGAGAAGCAAATACACATAACAAATCCCAAAAAATACGAGAATCAAACACACACAACAAATCCCAAATAAATAAAATAGATGCAGGGACAGTAGAGATGGTCAATATACAACCACAACCGAGTGAAAAAGAAGCATTACTAAACGAAGAAGCAAGAAAAAGATTATTCGCAAAAATAGATGCAGAAAAAGCGAGAAAAATAGAAGCAGCAGAAAAAGAACAAAAGCAAAAATCACGATATGCAGCAGCAGCAGAAAAAGAACAAAAGAAAAAAGCACGATATGCAGCAGCAGCAGAAAACGTAAGAAACGTATTGGCAAATTTAAACACAATATCTAATTCATATAATAATACTAACTATTTTGACAAATATGACGTTATGCAGTCCCAAGTACAAGTGGATACTGGCAATACATCCATTTTTGAAAACATAATAGCCAATGTAAAAAATTCAGAAATCAAAAATTTATTGAATGAATCATTTGAAAAATTAAATTATTCAAGACAAGTACCGCATACTATATTTACACATCATAATTCCCTTAAAGATGAGTTGAACGAAGCGATAGATGATTTCACCAAACCGAATGATTTTGATACGTTTATTACCAAAATATTAGGATTATTAAATGACCCATCACCATATAAAGAAGGTGAAAAAGTTGAAACTGTTGAAAATATTAACATAATAAAGAATGAATATTTAATTGAAACTGGCAAATATAACATTGTCGATGATATAGTCAAAACGTTGGATAAAATAAAAGGCATTATTGACAATATCGAAAAGGTTAAGACGTCTCAAAAATACAGTGAGGATGCTCTATTTACGGCGGAGAATGCACCTGACACACATACTGTTTATAAACCCATCATAAAGAAAATAGAGGATATAACACAGGATGAATTTGCACGATTAGACGTGATTACGGAAGTATACAAAGAATTACGTAATGTGTTTCGGCAAATACAACCTACCACTAATGAAATATTTTTAACACGCGTAGGTCGTGCCGCAAAAGCTACGGGTCGTGCCGCAAAAGCTACGGGTCGTGCCGCAAAAGCTACGAGTAAAGCAGCGATTTTTGCTGCAAGAAAAACAAGGGAGACCGCATATGATGCTACACAAGCAACAGGTAGTGCCGCTGCAACAG
>Ga0308007_10000084_pt1 | contig 37445 bp, 35 predicted proteins | sample Neamet71_FD_203152 | JGI IMG/M metagenome (GOLD analysis project Ga0308007, IMG submission 203152) | Marine microbial communities from water near the shore, Antarctic Ocean - #71 | ecosystem: Environmental > Aquatic > Marine > Unclassified | place: Southern Ocean | collected 2014-06-07
AAATCTTTTTTTTGTCTAACATGGTGAATTTTCATACCCTTTATGTACCTGCCAGAACAAACACGCATAAATGCTATTCGGTCTCGGTGCTTGGGGTCCATATTTGCTTGTATCTTAAATACAAATCCAGAAAATTTTTCTTCATTAGCATCTACATTTCTCTCTATTGCTATTCTGGATTGTGGTGGAGGGGCTAACTTAATAAAGCTATTTAGCATTTCTCTTATACCGAAATTTGACAACGCTGTGCCAAAAAATACAGGTGTTAATTGTCCGCTCAAAAAAAGCTTAGCATCGAAAGTATTTGTTGCTCCCGCGACAAGCTCTATCTCTTCCCTAATTTCTTGGGCTCGATGACCTAAAAATTTAGTTGCCTCCTCGGAATGCAATCCATTTATTTGGACATCATCAGGAATAATACTTCCTTGGCCAGACTTGAAGACATTTATGTGATCTGTATGAAAATTGTATATTCCCTTAAAATCTTTGCCGCAACCAATTGGCCAATTCATTGGGGCACATACAATTTTTAATACTTTTTCTATTTCATCAAGCAATTCCACTGGGTCACGTATTTCGCGATCCATTTTGTTAATAAAAGATACAATTGGTGTATCTCTTAATCGGCAAACATCCATTAATTTTATAGTTCTCTTCTCAACACCTTTGGCTCCGTCGATAACCATCAGCGCTGAATCTACTGCTGTTAGTGTTCGATAAGTGTCCTCAGAAAAATCTTCATGTCCTGGGGTATCAAGCAAATTTACAATACAGCCCTTATACGGGAACTGCATTACAGAAGATGTTACAGAAATGCCGCGATCTTTTTCCATTTGCATCCAATCGGAAGTCGCATGCCTATCACTTTTTCTGCTTTTTACAGTTCCGGCTATCTGAATAAGATTTCCAAATAACAAAAGTTTTTCAGTTATGGTAGTTTTACCTGCATCAGGATGCGAGATAATAGCGAAAGTCCTTCTCTGCTTTACCCCTTCAGAAACTAAATTTGATGACATTTTCTATTTTCCTTTAATCGAGCATGTCGGTTGTTTCATGGAACTATAGTTCCATTGCCATTAATATTGCATTTTCAGTTTTCAAAGCAGTCTGATAATAATTTTTTCTTACACATATGGAACAAAAGCCAACGTCTTCATATAGATAAATTGCATTAGAATTGCTTGCTCTCACTTCAAGAAAAAATCTTTTTGCACTCTTCGAAACAACAGATATCAGGTAATCCAACAAATGGCGTCCATAGCCCTTATTTTGATACTCAGAATCCACTGCTATATTAAGAATTTCAGCATCATCAATAATAATATTATAAATTGCATAACCTATGACGACTCCGCTCATGGTCATAGTCAGGCAGCTATGTTTTTCATGGCTATCTATAAATTGACTTTCAACCCATGGATGAGGGGTTATCTCTCTCTCAATTTGGCTTATATGAATGATGTCATCAAGCGACATTAGGCGTATATTTAAAAGATTTAAATTCAAAACATAGGCTTCATAGTAGTTTATTAATGTTTTCTTATTAGATGTTTAATGCTATTCCATGTTTCCTGTTTTCTTGCAGGATACATGAGATTATCTTGCAGGCTTCTGAGCACCAAGGCTTCACTTGCAACATTTACATCTATCGTCTTTCCTAAACAATCGGAATACAACTTATCTGATGGGGAAAGCATCTGAAACGGCATCTCTCCCATCAATAAAATCAAACATACACAACTTTTTTTTCTACGAGCATCAATAAAGGCCGATAGCATTTTACAAGCATCAGCTTTATGTTCTTTATCGCTTCCCTCTATAGGCCAGTCAATTATATTTGCAGGTGGCAAGTCGCCAGGAAGGCGATCAATTGCACGCAAAATATTAGCTAGAAGCTGAGTTAAGTTAGTGTCAGGTAGTGTATTTAAACCCAGCTCATTGAAAATTATAAGCTCCTCACAGGGCTGCCAGCATGCAAGTCTAAACTGAAGAGGATCAATCGCATCACACGAGATAGCTTTAGTTTTAAGTTCTTTTTCTAGTGTTAGCTCTAATGAGGGGTTATCCATAATTTCGTCTTTTATAGATCCATCTACAACAAGGATTGTGTCAACTAATTTTAATTCATCGACAACTGTGCTTTTATCTTCGTTACCCTTTAAAAAAGAACTACCAAATTGATTGATTGACTTTATTTTAGGTGAGTATTGGGATAAGCCTAGACTATGAAGATACCATTTACGTAACTCTATATTCATAGATGTGCCTACACACCGTCTAATTGAGGATGTAGGCGATCTGGATTTTGTATCAAATTCAATGCATGCAAATAAGCTTTTACGCTAGCAACTATGACATCGGTATCAGCGCCCTGTCCATTAACGATACGGCCACCTTTCTCTAAACGTACAGTGACCTTTCCTTGAGAGTCTGTCCCTGCAGTTACTGCATTTACTGAATATAGTTTAAGCTCCGTATCACTTTTCGCTAATTTTTCTATAGCTTTAAATGCAGCATCAACTGGACCATCTCCTTCAGATGTTGAGTTATATGATTCATCCTTATACTTTAATGTAAGCAAAGCACAAGGCGGTTGTCCTGTTTTTGAAAGCACCTCTAGAGATTCTAGTGTTATCTTATCTCCATTGGATTCATCTAGCTGTATTTCCGAAACAAGCGCCTGAAGATCTTCATCATATATCTCTTTCTTCTTGTCGGCTAAATCTTTAAATCTAGAAAAAGCATCGTTTAATGCACTTTTATTTTCGAAATGTGTACCCAATTCTTCGAGACGGGAGACGAAAGCCGCACGCCCAGAAAGTTTACCTAAGACAATCTTATTCGTCTGCAAGCCTACATCCTGAGCGCTCATAATTTCATATGTTTCGCGGAATTTTAAAACACCATCCTGATGGATACCCGACTCGTGTGAAAAAGCATTAGCGCCAACAATGGCTTTGTTGGGCTGAACAGGAAAGCCAGTGATATTTGAAACTAATCGAGAAGTAGGAGCAATTTGAGTAGTTTCAATTCGCGTTTTCACTGGAAAAATATCTTTTCTTGTCTTTATTGCCATTACTACTTCTTCAAGAGCAGCATTACCTGCACGCTCACCTAAACCGTTAATTGTGCATTCTATTTGACGAGCACCTTTCATTACAGCTGCTAGAGAATTCGATACCGCTAAACCAAGGTCGTTATGGCAATGTACAGAGAATATTGCTTTATCTGAATTGGGAATATTTTCAATTAAACGACCAATAGTATTTGCGTATTCTTCTGGGTAACCATAACCAACAGTATCAGGAATGTTGATCGTTTTTGCCCCAGCATTAATAACTCCTTCAATAATTCTACACATATAGTCAAAATCAGAACGACTTGCATCTTCTAAAGAAAATTCTACATCATCAATTAAGTTTCGAGCAGACTTTACAGCGTATATAGCTTGATCAAAAACTTGATCTGGACTCATTTGAAGTTTATGTTTCATATGAATTGGGGATGTTGCAATAAATGTATGAATACGCCCTGATTCTGCACCCTTTAGAGCTTCTGCAGAACTTTTAATATCCTCAATTCTGGCTCGAGAAAGACTACAAATGGTACTATCCTTTATCGCATTGGCAATAGCTTTTACTGATGCAAAATCTCCTGGGCTGGATACGGCGAAGCCAGCCTCGATGACATCAACTTTTAGCTTTTCGAGGGCTTTAGCTATGCGTAGTTTTTCATCGCTAGTCATGGAGGCGCCAGGACTTTGCTCTCCATCTCGAAGTGTCGTGTCAAAAATAATCAGTTTTTGTTTTTTCATATTACGTCTTCAACCTGTAAAACTTGTCTTTTAGCCATAAGATTGGAGCAGATAGGCAATAAATGACTGAAAAAATAAACAAAATTCTAGGGGGATCAATTGTAACCACAATAAGGCTCATCACTACAGCGAAAATCACCACAAAAGGAACTTTTCCCTTAAGATCAATCTCTTTTAAACTACGATAATTAAGATTTGACACCATCAATAGGCCAGACAAGGCAGTTGTCATAGCCGCAAGAAATGCTAATTGATTTGTGAGCTCAACTTCGTAACTGCACCATATCATAGAGGCTATTAATGCTGCAGCAGCAGGGCTTGGTATTCCAATAAAAAAACCCTTCGAGGAGGAATCAACCTGACTATTAAAACGCGCGAGCCTGAGTGCTGCACATGAAGCGTAAATAAAAGCTGCGGCCCAACCAACTTTGCCTATCTCATTAAGTATCCAGCTAAAAGCTAACACTGCTGGAGCTATACCAAAAGAAACCATATCAGAAAGGCTATCATACTGAAGCCCAAATTCGCTAGATGTGTTTGTCATACGCGCTACAGTTCCATCTAAAACATCAAAGATCATTGCAACAAAAATTGCAATGCAGGCTGCTTCAAATTTTCCATCCATGCCTGCTAGAATCGCATAAAATCCAGCAAACATAGCGCCTGTGGTAAATAGATTTGGAAGAAGGTAAACACCCTTATGTCTAAATTTTAAATTCTCGGAGGGCAGCTTTTCATCTTCGTCCGATGAGGTTAATTCATCAGATTTTGATAGATTTTCTTGACCTTCAATATCAGCCATAGTGAGTCCTTCGCCATAAAAAAATTTTATTTTTTTTTAGCTATTAAATTTTATTATCCATCAATTTTAACTTTTGCCCTAGAAGTCATTACATTAAAAATAATATTATACTAGATATTTGCTTATTGGATAAAAAAACCGTGCTGGAGCACGGTTGATTTACTAGGTTTTTAAGGTTTTTAATTTTTATCCTTATCGACCAGCTGATTAGCAGTGATCCACGGCATCATGGAGCGTAATTTAGCTCCTGTCTGCTCAATAGGATGAGCAGCATTATTGCGTCGATATGCCGTCATAGAAGGATAATTCATTGCGCCTTCGGTGACGAACATTTTTGCATATTCTCCGTTTTGGATCCGCTTTAAGGCTGTTTTCATAGCTGCACGAGATTGATCATTGATGATTTCCGGGCCAGTAACGTACTCCCCATATTCTGCATTGTTGGATATGGAGTAATTCATATTGGCAATTCCGCCTTCATACATAAGATCAACGATTAACTTAAGCTCATGCAAACATTCAAAATATGCCATTTCAGGGGCATATCCAGCTTCTGTTAATGTTTCGAAACCTGCTTTTACAAGTTCTACTGCTCCACCACAAAGAACCGCCTGTTCGCCAAATAAATCTGTTTCGGTTTCATCCTTAAATGTAGTTTCGATAATTCCTGTTCGTCCACCTCCGATACCTGAAGCATAAGACATTGCTACATCTCTAGCATTTCCTGAGGCATCCTGATAGATAGCGACTAAATCAGGAATTCCTCCACCTTTAGTAAACTCATTACGCACAGTATGTCCTGGAGCCTTGGGTGCTATCATAATTACATCTAGATCGTCTCGAGGTACAACTTGGTTATAGTGAATTGCGAAGCCATGAGCAAAAGCCATAGTTGCTCCTTTTTTTAAATTAGGCTCAACCTCATCTCTATAAAGATGTGATTGAAATTCGTCTGGCGTAAGTATCATCACAAGATCTGCACCAGCAACTGCGGCAGCAACATTCTTTACGGTTAATCCAGATTTTTTAGCCTTAGCAACTGATGCTGAACCGTCTCTTAACCCTACGGTGACTTCAACACCTGAGTCTTTGAGATTCAAGGCATGCGCGTGGCCTTGCGAGCCATATCCGATAATTGACACTTTCATACCCTGAATGATGGAAAGCTTACAATCTTTATCATAAGAAACTTGCATGTTTTTTATCCTGTATTTTATTTTCAACGATTAGTTATATTTCTTTAAAGTGCCCATAAAAAATGGTACTACAAATATGTTATACCTTCAGTATTTTTTCTCCACGAGCTAAACCAGACACACCTGAACGCACTAATTCAAGGATATCTGCATAATTAATAGCCTCAATGAAAGCATCATTTTTATCACTGCTACCCACAACCTGGAGTATGTAAGCATTAGTGTTCACGTCCACTATTTGGCCTCGAAAAACATCCACGCAATGATTTATTTCTGCCCTTTGAGCATCGTTTGCCTTAACCTTGACTAGCATTATCTCTCGTTCAACGTGAGGACCGACGGTCAGGTCAATAACTTTGACTACGTCTATTAATTTATTCAGGTTCTTAGTGATCTGCTCAATAACCTGATCACTCCCATGAGTTGTGAGCGTCAATCTAGATAAAGTTAGATCGTCAGTGGGGGCAACAGTTAGAGTATCGATGTTATAACCTCTTTGAGAAAACAACCCAATAACTCTAGATAAAGCACCAGGTTCATTTTCCATTAGTACTGAAATTATACGTCTCATCAGGTACGCTCCGTTTTGCTCAACTTCATATCTTTCATCGAACCATTTGGTGCAATGAGCATTGGATATACATGTTCATTTCGGTCAACATTTATATCCATGAAGACTACGCGGTCTTTTAGGGCGAAACACTCTGCCATTTTATCATCCAGTTCATCAAAATTTGAAACGCGCATTCCTATATGTCCAAATGATTCTGCTAGCTTCACAAAATCAGGCAGGGAGTCCTCATAAAGACTAGAGGAGTAACGTCCACTATACTGCATATCTTGCCATTGGCGCACCATACCAAGAGCTTGATTATTCAAGCTAATAATCTTGATTGGAAATCCATATTGCAAACAAGTGGATAATTCTTGAATGCACATCTGTATACTACCCTCCCCTGTAACACAGGCTACTACTGCATCAGGGTGGGCTAATTGAACACCCATAGCTGCAGGTAAACCGAATCCCATAGTCCCAAGACCGCCTGAGTTAATCCAGCGACGAGGTTTATCAAATAGATAATATTGCGCGGCGAACATTTGATGTTGACCTACATCTGAAGTAATAAAAGCGTCACCTTTAGTCGCCCTATAAAGGCTCCTTATAACGTCCTGCGGCTTGATAATATTACCAGAACTTGGCTCATGTCTTGGTTGAGTATATATTCCATGGCGTTCTCTCCATTCATTTATTTTAGACCACCATTGAGAAAGAGCATCCTGATCTGGAGTCTCCTTGCTAGCCTTGACCTCCTCAATCATTTGTCTCAAGACGGTACTACATGCACCAACAATTGGAATATCTATAGCTACAGTTTTAGAGATAGATGTAGGATCTACGTCTATGTGTATTATTTTTGCGGACGGACAGAATTTACTCGGAGTATTAGTTACCCGATCATCAAAGCGAGCACCTACTGCAAAAATAACGTCAGCCTCATGCATTGCATTATTTGCTTCTACAGTGCCATGCATTCCGAGCATACCTAAAAATTGCGGATCAGTTCCTGGGAAAGCGCCAAGCCCCATCAAAGTGTTTGTTATAGGAAAATTTAACAGCTTAGTTAGTTCCGTTAGCTCAGCCGAGGCATCACCCAAAATAGCCCCGCCGCCACTATAAATAACTGGACGCTTAGCTGCTAATAAAGTCTTTACTGCTCTTTTGACTTGGCCAGCATGACCTTTAGTAGTTGGGTGATAAGAACGTATTTTTATTTTTTCTGGGTATTCATAAGGTATACGGTGGTCTGGAGCTGTTACATCTTTAGGTATATCAACAATAACTGGTCCTGGTCGACCTGTTTTTGCAATATAAAAAGCTTTGGCAATGACAACTGCAATTTCTGACGCATCCATGACCAAAAAACTATGCTTAACTATGGGCCTAGAAATTCCAACCATATCAGTTTCCTGAAAAGCGTCTTGTCCAATTTTATCACGAGGTACCTGTCCAGATATTACTACCATAGGAATAGAATCCATGTAGGCAGTAGCAATACCAGTGATAGCATTTGTGGCACCAGGGCCAGAAGTTACAAGAACTGCGCCTACATCTCCAGTAGAACGTGAGTACCCATCAGCAGCGTGAACGGCACCTTGCTCGTGTCTTACAAGAATATGTTCAACATCTTTTTGTTGAAAAAGTGCATCATAAATATGTAATGCCGCACCACCTGGATAACCCCACAAATACTTAACACCTGCATCCTTGAGTGCACGAATAACTATTTCACCACCAGACAAAAGTTCCACTATATAAATCCCCAAAAATAAATAAATTTGCTCCAAAAAAGGCCTGCTCGGGGGTGTTAAAAGAGTGCAGCTGTGACATCACAGTTATGTTTATTGCAACATGGCAACTGAGAATATAATCAGTGCCTCAGATTTATGGGTAGACAAATCTGCTCTGGATGCCCAGCAAGCGCTGTTTACGCCCACCTAGCAAACTGGCGAGGAGCCAGCATGTGAAAACAAAGACTATTTCCACAGAAAGTCGAACTTTAGAGTGTAAATAGAATTTAGTCAACAATAGTGGTCGCTTTACTCAGCTTCAATTAATAAGAAATAAAGATTACTTATTGTTAAGAAAACCATATCAGACTTGCCATTCTCCCGGTATTTCCATCTCGGCGATATGAATAAAATCTTTCAGAGTCGTCATAAGTGCACGAATCGCCACCATAAATTTTAAAGACATTATTTTCGTTAAGATGTATCTTTGCTAGATCGTACAAACTAGCTCTCCATTTTTCATCCTGATAAACTTTTTTTTGTTTAACTCTAACAAAACATGAACTAACTTTTTTCTCAAGGTCTATTGAGTGACATCCATTAAGGAATGCTCTTTTTACCTCATGCCCGACCTCAAAATTTTTCTGGCTGATAGCTGGACCTAAGTACGCCATTAAATCATCTGGACAGACATTAAGTTGTTTAATCAAATTAGTAACTATTCCCGCAGACAAGCCTCGCCATCCGGCGTGTATAGATGCAACTAACGTTCCATACACGTCACAAATTAAAATTGGTAGGCAGTCAGCTGTTATCACAGAGCAAACAATTCTAGATTTTTTTGTGAAAGAACCATCGCCAATAACAGTTGATCCATCACAAGTAGCTTGTACTATATTCGCTCCATGCACTTGATCAAGAAGCTGAGGGGGTGATGGCAAGCTAATCTCTTGTGATAATAATCTCCAGTTTTTCTCAACAGACTTTATATTATCTCCAACGCTCAAACTAAAATTATTGCTACTCCAAGGCGATAAAGACAAGCCTCCTTTTCTAGTGGTGATAAAAGCAGATATGTTTTCTGGGGCCGGCCAATTTGGTTTCAGTATTTCCATATAAAATCCAAAATTTTAGCTAAAAAAAAATTAAATGTTACTAGACTCTGTTTTTAATACATCCAGTAAATCAGCAAAATCTGTTGGCACAGGAACATACCACTCCATATATTTATTAGAAACAGGGTGAATTAAACCTAACATTGCGGCGTGTAAAGCTTGTCGGTTAAAACCTCTCAAAGCTTCTTGCAACTTTAAAGTTGCACCCTTAGGTAACTTAAGCCGCCCCCCATAAACTGGATCGCCAATTAATGGGTAGCCTATATGTGCCATGTGTACACGTATCTGATGTGTTCGGCCTGTTTCTAGTTTCACTCTAATAAAGGTATGATGCTCAAATTTTTTAATTATCCTAAAATGAGTTATTGCATCTTTCCCGCTGTGGCTAACAACAGCCATTCTTGTTCTTACCTTAGGATGTCGTCCAAGTGGTTTATTGACGGTTCCGCCGCCAGTCATGACTCCTTGAGCGATAGCGTGATATTCACGAGTTACACTACGAGACTGAAGTTGTTTAACTAAGGAATAATGTGCCTCCAGGGTTTTAGCTGCAACCATAATTCCACTCGTATCCTTATCTAGGCGATGAACAATACCAGCACGTGGGATCTTCTCATTATCCGGAATCTTATGTAAAAGCCCATTGAGTAAAGTTCCTGTATAGTTTCCAGCAGCTGGATGAACTACTAACCCAGCTGGCTTATTAAGAATGACTATATGCTCATCCTCAAATACAATATCAAGTTCAATCGGCTCTGATTGCCATTCCCCTTCGGATTCAAGTAACGCGGCAATGGTTAATAATTCTCCACCTTGAAGTTTATCCTTAGGTCGCAATAGGATACCATCTACCAATAAATCACCTTTTTTTATCCAAGTCTGTAATCGTGACCTTGAGAAATCACTAAAAATATCAGATGCGACCTGATCTAATCGCATTCCGCGCGACGACAAGGGGGCATTTTTTTCTAATTTTATAGTTTCTGACATATGATCTCGGTCAAGTGTATTTTGCATACTGTTGAGGCTGTGGTTAAATACGTTATCTTATATTTATAGCGCTGTCTAAAGAACACTTTAAGTTCAACTTGGCTAAAGTTTAACAGGATATGGCCCAATGCGATTTTTGTTTCTAATATTAATATCTATGTGTCTCCTAACATCGGGGTGTGCATACTTTAACTCAATCAATGGTATATCCTCACCATCAGACACTCTAGACACCTCTGGTTACTCAGAAAAAGATTTTTTTAGTGCTATACAAGAAGATCTTAAAGGTGGTTTTTGGTTAACAGCAATTGATAAATTAAGATCTCTTGAGTCTCAATTTCCATTTGGTGATTACGCAGAGCAAGCTCAGCTTGAACTTATATATGCCCATTTAAAAGCTGGTGAACACGACTCAGCGATCAATGTTGCTGAAAGATTTATCAGACTTCACCCTCAACATGAAAACGTTGATTATGCCTATTATCTGAAGGGACTGTCTTCTTTTGTGAAAAGTGATGGAATGTTTGGAAAACTTCTTCCCATAGATGAGACGAAGCGTGATCCAGGATCAGCAAGGAACTCATTTTCTTCTTTTGGCGAATTATTAAATCGATTTCCGGAAAGTCCATATGCACCAGATGCCCAAAAAAGAATGATCTATTTAAGAAATATTCTTGCGCGGCACGAAGTTCATGCCGCTAACTATTTTTTCACTCGAGGAGCCTACCTTGCGGCAGCTAACAGGGGTAGGTATATTATTGAAAATTTTCAAAAAACACCGGCTGTCCCCGATGGACTGGCAGTTATGGCCCAAGCCTACTATCTGATGGATATGCATGATCTTTCTAGTCATGCAGCTAAGATGCTAGTAGAAAATTATCCTAATCATTCGGCGCTAGACTCGAATGGAGAATTTCAATATCAGGATAGGGATGCTTCTTTGGAAAGAACCTGGACTAATACACTAACTGCTGGTCTTTTCGACAAGCCACCGCCACTTGGCTTTGATACTCGACATATCTTTAACGATCGCTACAAAAAAATAGGTGGCAATCAAGATGAGGAATCTTGGTTAGATGCTGCTACCTTTGGTATTTTTAAATAGGCTTTATATCTTTAATACTAGAAATTATTTAAAAAATTTCAAATGTAAAAATATGCAGAATAAAAACAACTTAGATATTTTTGATACTCATCCCTACAAAGAAGAAATTCTTTTTTTATCTAAAAAAGATTCAGCTCTTAGGTCTTTGTTTTTAATGTATCCCTACTTTGAGCCGTTTAAAAGAAAGGAGGGATTTGAGGGTCTAGTGCAGCTTATAACCGAGCAACAGGTCTCTGTAGCTTCTGCTAAAGCAATATTTGATAGGCTAAAAAAATTACTGATTCTTTTTGAACCAAAGGATTTTTTAAAACTAACTGATCTAAATCTTCGAACTACTGGTTTGAGTAGGCCAAAAATAAAATACTGTAGAATTTTAGCGGAGAATATTATCTCGGGTGATCTATCTTTTAGCCTTATCCACAAAATGGATGATGAAGAGCTAAAAGAGTCGCTATGCAAAATTAAAGGTATTGGTGAATGGACTGCTCAATGCTATATGCTGGCATCTCTTCACAGAAGAGATGTATGGCCCGTCAAAGACATAGGCTTACAGGTTGGGGTGCAAAGAATTAAAAAACTTAAGAAAAGACCTACCGAAGATGAAATGATTAATATGGGGTTAAACTGGAAACCATATAGATCCATCGTAGCCAATGTTTTATGGGCTTCTTATGACTAAACTTATCATATCTCTTAAGATTAAAAATATTAAAATAAATAGTCTGTATAAATTATAAAAATGAGAGTATCAAATAATGCCCAGTGAATTTAGCTATGATCAAATCCTTGAGCACATGAAAGTATTGCCATCTATTAATCCAAAAATTGAAGTACATAGAAGAATAGAATTCATAAAGACAACTCTTATTGAATCCGGGCTTACACATCTTATTCTTGGTGTAAGTGGTGGCGTTGATTCAGCAACCTGCGGTCGATTAGCTCAATTAGCAGTCGATGAGCTAAATCATAAGTATTCTAATTGTAGATATTCTTTTGTTGCTTTGAGGCTTCCATATGGAGAGCAGTTAGATGAGGCGGATGCCAAAAAATCTTTAGAATTTATCCATCCCTCTAAAAATATTCTTGTTGATATTAAACCAAGTGTTGATATCTTACATGAACAAATTAATGCCTCTATTAGAGTCTCCTCGGCAAGCAAAGAAAATATAAAAAAAAATGATTTCATCAAAGGTAACACTAAAGCGCGAATCCGTATGGCTATTCAATATGAAATAGCAGGGCAACTAAAAGGGCTTGTTCTTGGAACGGATCATTCAGCTGAAAATATCACTGGATTTTATACCAAATGGGGCGACGGAGCATGCGATCTAGCGCCATTATTTGGCCTTAATAAAAGACAAGTTCGAGAAATTTCAAAGTTCTTAGGTGCGCCAAAAAAAATAATAACCAAAACCCCAACTGCTGATCTTGAATGCCTATCTCCACAAAAATCGGATGAGGAAGTATTAGGGGTTACTTACGATGAGATTGATGACTTTTTAGAAGGGAAAAAAGTCAGCCAAGCATCTATGAAAACCATCGCTTTTTTATTCAATAAAACTGAACACAAGCGATGTCCTATTCCCACAATTTATAGCTAAAAGACCATACTAAGAGCACTAACGAAGCTCTTTTGGGATTGAAAATTTTATATTTTCTTCAGCACCGGAAATTTCGATTGGAGCATTGCAACCAATAAGCTTTAGGGTTTTAACGACATCCCTAACAAGACTCTCTGGGGCAGAAGCACCTGCTGTTATACCAATTCTAGTTTTCCCTATAACCCACTTCTCAGAGATATCCTCTGCACTATCAACGAGATACGACTCTACGCCGCAGCGCTGAGCTAATTCCTTCAAGCGGTTGGAGTTTGAACTATTTACGGACCCTACTACCAAAACTAAGTCACACTCTAGAGCAAGTTGCTTGACAGCATCCTGTCTATTTTGTGTCGCATAGCATATATCATCTTTTTTAGGTCCTTGTATTAATGGAAAACGCTTTCGCAATATATCTATAATTTGTTTAGTATCATCTACAGATAAAGTAGTTTGTGTAACATAGGCAACATTATCCGGGTTTTGTATTTTCAATGACCTAGCATCTGATTCATTTTCTACCAGATAGATATTTTTTTTATTTAGATATTGCCCCATTGTCCCCTCAACTTCTGGATGCTCATGATGGCCTATCATTATACAATCGACTTCTTCGCGACTAGATCGAGCAACCTCTGTATGAACTTTTGTCACTAAAGGGCAGGTTGCATCAAAAATTCGAAGATTTTTTTTATCTGCCTCTTGTCTGACAGACTGAGAGACGCCATGTGCACTAAAAATTACTGTGACGTTATCTGGTATATCAGCTATTTCATCAACAAAAATAGCACCACGATTGCGTAACATTTTGACTACCGACTTATTGTGCACCACTTCATGGCGCACATAAATTGGTGCGCCATGGATGTCTAATGCACGGAGAACTATCTCGATGGCTCTATCTACTCCAGCACAAAATCCTCTTGGGTTAGCTAGCCTTAGATCAATCAAGTTTTCACCGCTGGCTCAACACAAATAATTTCTACGTCAAAAGTTATAGTATGACCAGCTAGGGGATGATTGAAATCTACTATGACTATGTTTTCATCAGTACTGACCACTACGCCGGGTAGCTCCCCTCCGTTTGCATCAGCAAAAGAGATTAATAATCCAGGTTTCATATCTTCAATATCTGAAAAGTTTTTTCGCGGAAATTCTTGGATATTGTTAGGATTATGTTGGCCAAAACCATTTTCTGGTTTTATCAGCAATCTACGTTTTTCTCCAGCAACTAGGCCCACTAAGGCAAACTCAAATCCAGGCAACAACTTACCATCTCCAAAAGTACAAATAGCTGGCTCTGAATCAAAGTTCGAGTCCACTACGGAGTCATCCTCCAAGGAAAGAGAAAAATATAAAGTTATTTTTGTATCTGGGCCAACAGGTAGTAGTTTCACATCAGATAATTTAGTCATAAAGTCACTTATCTATATTTTTTGATAATAAAAATTGTCACTCCTAGAGTAATACTCGCATCAGCAATATTAAAAACTGGCCAATGGTAACTTTTATAATAAATATCGATGAAGTCGATTATATACCCTAGGAATATTCGATCAATCAAGTTGCCAATAGCTCCACCTAAAATCAAAGATAAAGAAAGTGACATAAAAAATTGTGTTTTTTTTAGTCGATACAACCAGGCTGCTAAGATGATACTTACAATTAAAGAAATCAGTAAAAATAGCCAGCGCTGCCAGCCTCCCGCATCACTTAAAAAGCTAAATGCTGCGCCGGTATTATGAATCAATATTAAATTAAACCCAGAAAAAACATTTAAGTTTTCTCCATATAAAAAATTTTCAGTCACTATATTCTTTGTGACCTGGTCCGCCAATACCACAAAAGCTGACAAAATATACCACCGCAATATAGTCCAATTCACAGTATCAACCTATATTAATAACAGCAAGTGAAGCTCTACTAAGCATAGAAGCGCCGTTCTCCATCTGCCTCTATGTTCTGAATACAGCGACCACAAATATGCATATGTGTCGTATCAGATCCTATATCTTCTTTATGATGCCAGCAACGCTCACACTTTATATGTTGAGTTTTTACAACACTGACTTTTAAGCCATCAATTTCTGTCGAGATGACAGTATCTTCATCCTCAATAGCACTAATCGACTTTATATTAGCTTTAGAAGTTATAAAAATAAATCTTAACTCATCCTTAAGCTTTTCTAGAGCTTTCATTAATGAATCGTCAACATATATGGTGACCTCAGCCTCAAGTGATTTTTGAATACCATCAGCCTTTTTTTCTTCTAAAATCCTATTTACTGCATTTCGTGTTTCTATAATAATTTTCCAATCATGTTCTTTGATTTTACCTTCGGAAAAAGCTGTTAACTCTTGCCATTCGGTAAAAAAGACCGTTTCCTCTCTATCTCCAGGCATAAATTTCCAAATTTCGTCTGCTGTAAAACTTAATATTGGAGCAATCCAACGGACAAAATATTCTAAAATATAATAAATAGCTGTTTGAGCTGATCGTCTTGCTACAGAGTTCTTTTGACAAGTATATTGACGATCCTTAATAATATTAAGATAAAATCCTCCCATATCTGTAACACAAAAGTTATGTAGTTTCTGGTAGATATGGTGAAACTGGTAGTCATTATATGCTACCAAAATTTCTTTGTGTGTCTTAATAGTTAAACCTATAGCCCAACGATCAAGCTCTAGCATATCGTCGAAAGGTACCAAATTTTTAGAGGGATCAAAGTCGCTTAAATTAGATAAGAAAAAGCGTGCCGTATTCCTAATTCTTCGGTATGAATCACCAGTTCTTTTTAAAATTTCGTCAGACACAGTCATTTCATTACTACAATCAGTAGCTGCAACCCATAATCTAAGTACATCAGCTCCCTGATCATTTATAACTTGCTGTGGAGATAAAACATTACCAACAGATTTAGACATCTTGTGACCGCTTGCATCTACAACAAATCCATGTGTCATAACTGCTTTATATGGAGAGTTCTCTTTTATTGCTATTGAAGTTTTAAGGGATGACTGAAACCATCCTCTATGCTGATCAGAGCCCTCCAAGTAAAGGTCAGCTGGAAACTGTAATTCTTTTCGATCATCAAGTACTGCAGAATGAGTAACACCAGAATCAAACCAAACGTCTAAAGTGTCACTCACCTTACTATAATCATTCGCTTGATCTCCAAGTATCTCTTTTATATCTGTTTGATGCCAAAAATCTATGCCTTGCTTTTCTACACCAGATGCTATGACCTCGATTAGTTTAGGTGTATCAGGGTGGATATCGCCTGTTGAATTATGCACAAAAAGTGTGATGGGAACGCCCCAGGTGCGCTGACGTGATATGCACCAGTCTGGGCTGTTCTCAAGCATTCCATTTATTCGGGCCTTACCCCATTCCGGATACCAGGAGACCAAAGGGACTATTTTTTTTGCTTTTTCCAATAAACCGTTTTTAGTCATACTTATAAACCACTGCGGTGTAGCACGATAAATTAACGGTGTTTTAGTACGCCAACAATGTGGATAGCTATGTGAAAAACTACTGCTAGCTATAAGCCTAGCTTTAGATTTCAGTAATTCTATGACCTGCTCGTCAACCTTATAAACATGCTCTCCAGCAAAGAAATCTACATCTTTTCGAAATACGCCGTTATCTCCAATATAATTTAAGGTAGTAATTTTGTATTTTCCTGCAACAATAAAATCATCTACTCCATGATCTGGAGCAGTATGCACGCAACCTGTGCCAGCATCTATCGTGACATGATCTCCAACAATTATAGGTACTTTTCGATCATTAAAAGGGTGATTCAGGCTTAATAGCTCAAGCTGACGACCTTTGGCGCGACCTACGATTTCATAGTCTTTCACTCCCCATCGAGCTAAAACTGAATCGACAAGTAATTCGGCCACTAAATATCTTCCAGATGGTAAATTTAGGGGCTGGCAAGATAAAAGTACGTAATCTAAATCAGGGTTTAAGCAGACTGCTTGATTTGATGGAAGTGTCCAAGGAGTTGTAGTCCAAATAACAACGAATATATTACCATTGCCGCTAATACCAGTTATTGATTTGACAAAAATCTGTTCATCAGCAACTGGGAATGCAACGTCGATCGAAAAAGATAATTTGTCCTGATACTCGACCTCGGTTTCAGCTAAAGCAGAAGCCCCCACTACACTCCAATATACTGGCTTATAGCCTTTAACAAGGTGTCCGTTTTTAATAACCTTACCAAGCGCACGAATGATGTTAGCCTCGAATTTCTTATCCATAGTGAGATAAGGATTATTCCATTCAGCAAAAACTCCAAGACGCACAAAATCCTTCATTTGACCATCTACTTGTCGTTGTGCGTACTCTCTACACTTTTCACGAAAAGTATTATGGTCTACTTTAACACCAGCTTTACCTATTTTTTTTTCTACCTCATGCTCGATGGGAAGCCCATGGCAATCCCAGCCTGGTATATATGGCGCATCGAAACCACTTAGGCTTTGAGATTTAATTACAATATCTTTCAAGATTTTATTAACGGCATGACCAATATGTATTTTACCATTAGCATATGGAGGACCATCATGCAGAATAAACTTTTTTCTACCTTGTCGCCTTTCGCGCAATCTTTCATAAAGTTTGTTTTCCTGCCATTTTTTTAGCATGTCTGGCTCCCTTTGAGCGAGATTAGCCTTCATAGGAAATGCGGTAGCAGGTAGATTCAAGGTTGGCTTATAATCAGTCATTTTTTTAATATCTTCTTTGATTTTTTGGAGAAATATTTTGTAGCGCTCTGTATATCAGAATGAATCTGTTTGGCCATTAAATCTACAGAAGAAAAGTTTTTTTCACCACGTATTTTAGACTTAAATTCTACATGTATCCTTTGCCCATAGATGTCTTCGTGAAAGTCTAGCAAATGAACCTCAAGAACTGGTTTAACCAGATCCCCTATAGTTGGCCTAATACCTACATTAGCGACTCCAGGTAAGCAGCGGCCATTGATTATAACTTCTACTACAAAAACTCCGTTCAATGGGGCACTATACCGCTTTAACTGGACATTAGCAGTGGGTACACCAATCTCTCTGCCAAGTCTTTGCCCATAGATAACACAACCTGTAATTCTAAACGGCTTGCCTAAGAGACATTTCGCCAAAGTAAAGTCTGACATCTCTATGGCTGAACGAATCCAAGTGCTACTTATACGCTTATCTTGATATTCCAAGGTGCAAGTATCAATTACGTCAAAATTATTCTCACATCCGTATTTTTTCAATAATTGGTAGTTACCACTTCTATCATGCCCGAACTTAAAATCATCACCCACTACCAAGCATCTAATTTTTAGACCTGAAATCAAAACTTGCTCAATAAAATCTATTGCCGACAAACTACGCAAAGAGCGGTTAAACTGAAGACAAAAAACTTTGTCCACACCAACTTCAATCAATTCTTCAACTTTTTCTCGTAAACGCATCAATCGAGCTGGAGCTTGTTCCCCAGTAAAAAATTCTCGTGGTTGAGGCTCAAATATCATCACAACTGATGGGAGTCGAAGCTCACTAGCTTTATCGATGAGCTGCTTCAATATAGCCCGGTGTCCGAGATGAACGCCATCGAAAGACCCAATAGTTGCAACACAACCAATTCGCGCAGGCTTTAAGTTATGCAAGCCTCTAATAAACTTCTTATTATATTTAGTCACACGCTATCGATTTAAAAAATGAAACAAAATTATACCCACCCAAAGAGATTAAAAATAGGTGGGCTTCTCATTATTTAACGCTAAACTTTGTTTATAGGTGGTCTAATATAAATTTATTGGTTTTTTATATGCTCAATACGAAAACCACTCAAGAAAAGAATGGAGATATAAACTGCTGCGCCTAAAACACAAATTACCCCTAGCAAGCTTAATTTCTCCCACCATATCATATCAAACCAACTGCCTAGATAAGCTGTGCATCCGTACAAGAAAATACACATAGAAATATTTGCATTGAACAATATTAGTAAAAATTTTCGCCAACCAGGTTGCGGCCTATAAATATCATTTTTACGCAAACCTCGGAATAGCAAAAAACTATTTAAAATAGCAGCTAATGTTGTTGCTAAAGCCAAACCTACGTGGCCTATTCCTAGGTAAAAATGAAGGGGCAGTATCAATATAATGCTAAGCCCTATATTTGCAATTATAGCTATAATTCCTATACGGACAGGCGTTTTAACATCCTGACGGGCGAAGTATCCCGGAGCTAATACCTTTATTAACATAAACGCTGCTATACCCGCTGCATAAGCCCGCAAACTAAAAGTAGCCATAATCATATCTCTAGATGTCAATAGCTCTCCATAATAAAAGAGTGAAACTAGAATGGGTTCTGCTAAAATTATCAGAGCTAATGTTGCGGGTATTGCAATAACTGATACTAACCGAATAGCCCAATCTAGCGTCATGCTAAACTTTTCAATATTATCGGATACATGCTGTCTTGATAAGTTAGGGAGTATCACGGTGGCAATGGCGACACCAAAAACGCCTAGCGGAAGACCAGCAAGGCGGTCAGAGTAGTAAAGCCAAGAAATACTTCCTGTCGGAAGAAAAGAGGCTATCATCGTATCTAATAACAGGTTTATTTGGGTTACTGAAACACCAAAAATCGCCGGAGCCATTAGTCCTAATATCTTTACCACCCCATCATCGCGCCAAACTATAGCTGGAGAAGGTAGCATGTGGATTTTAGCTAAAAAAGGTAGCTGAAACAAAAGCTGAATTATACCTGCAGCTAACACTCCCCAAGCAAGAGCATATACCGGCTGATCAAACCAAGGTGAAACGAAAATAGCAGCAATTATCAAGGATATATTCAGAAAAATCGGGGTAATTGCAGGTACTGCGAACCTATCATAGCTATTTAAAATAGCTCCTGCGAAACCCGTCAATGATATTAAGAGCAAATAAGGAAATGTTATCCTGAGCATGTCGCTAGTTGCAGAGAACTTATCTGGATCATCTAACCAAAATCCAAATGCAAAAATACCAGTAATCAAGGGCGAGGCTATGACAACCAAAACTGTAATTGCAATAAGGATAGAGCCTAGAACACCAGCTACCATATCAACGAGAGCTTTTACTGCAGCTTGATTGCCAGCCTGTCTGTATTCTGCTAAAACCGGAACAAATGCATTAGAAAACGCACCTTCAGAAAATAGTTTACGAAAAAAATTAGGGATTTTGAATGCCACAAAAAAAGCATCCGCCATAGCATCTGCTCCTATAAATCTTGCTATGACTATATCCCTTATTAATCCAGCAAATCTGGAACACGTAGTCATCAAAGAAACTATAGAGCCTGATTTTAGTAAATTTATTGATCTGGCTCCCAGATCTTCTTTTTCAGTTCTATGGTGAGAATCTTGATTCTTCAAAACCTAAACTCCGATGATTCTATTAAAAAAATAAGACTTTAAAAAAATTTAGTTCTAAGTTAGTTTTTATAGATAAACCGAGCTCGAATCTAATATAAATATGACAACAGTAACTATAACCCTTAATTTTAATGATTATTATAAAGATTTCATAACAATTCGTGTTGATAAGCGCCGATAAACATTGTATATTCTCGCGCCTTGAAATTAAGTCTATAACTTTAGTACAGTCTAACGAGGAGCACTAGGTGGCTAATTCCCCACAAGCACGTAAAAGAGCGCGTCAAAATGAAAAAAGTCGAAAACACAACGGCGGTTTGCGCTCCATGGTTCGAACTTACCTAAAGAAGACGGACGCTGCTATTGAGTCAGGAAAAATAGAAGCAGCGCAGGCCGCTTTTAATGAATTTGTGCCAATGCTTGACCGAGTTGCAGACAAGGGAATAATTCACAAAAATAAAGCTGCACGACATAAAAGCCGGCTAAATCATAGAATAAAGGCTCTTTTATCTAGCTAAATTAGTTTAAGACCGAAATCACAGTGACTGCTAGATTTGCAAGAATCACCAAGACCTCTATACATGGTCAGAATAAAACTAAATTATCTCTGTGAATCAACTCTTCAGCATCACAGTAGCCTAATTGGTCAGCAATCATTGAGCTACTGTTACCAAGTATTTTAATACTTTCAGTGGAATTATAATTAACTAATCCTCTGGCAATTTCTTTCCCTTTTTCATCAATACATTTTACTAGATCACCTTTAGAAAAACTTCCTTCAACACTTATAACACCTACTGGAAGAAGGCTTTTACCATGATCTATTAGCATTCTTGTAGCACCTGAATCAATAGTTAGTGAACCACAGACATTAAGCCTACCTACCAGCCACTGCTTACGAGCTACGATTGGCTCTTTATCAGAAACTAATAAAGTACCCAGCACCTCTCCCTCTGACAGGCGTGTCAAGATCCGCTTAATTCTACCACCGGCTATAACAGTGTTTGTACCCGAACGTGCAGCAAGTTTCGCAGCCTTGAGTTTTGTTATCATCCCTCCTCTGCCTAAAGAGCTTGAAGAACCAGCGAATTTATACAGCGCCTCATCTCCAGATTTTCCACTGGCAACCAAATTAGCCTTTGAAATCTTTCTAGGGTCTGCATCAAAGAGTCCATCCTGATCAGTAAGTATTACTAATAAATCAGCATCTATTAAATTAGCGACCATGGCAGCGAGAGTATCATTGTCTCCAAAGCGAATCTGTTCAGTTGCCACAGTGTCATTTTCATTAATTATTGGTACAACACCCAGCTTAATTAATTCTTGAAGTGTATTTCTTACATTAAGGTAACGTTCACGATTTGAAATATCATCATGATCTAATAAGATTTGAGCGGTATTGCGTCCATATTGTTGAAATTGAAATTCATAAGCCTGCACAAGTCCTGTTTGTCCAACAGCAGCGGCAACCTGTAATCCATGAACTGAGGATGGTCTTGTACTCCAACCAAGTCTAGACATACCTTCAGCTACTGCGCCAGAAGAAACAATTATGATCTCTATCCCTTCATCCATCTGACTTGCTATTTGTTCTGCCCATTGGGCAATAGCAACTTTATCAAGTCCATTACCATCGTCTGTTAGCAAGGCACTTCCAATTTTTATAACCCAGCGTTTGGATTTTTTTATAGAGTCTCTATCATTAGTCATATATTGCCCAGCTAGATTATTATTCTTGCTCGCAGCAAGCTCACAAATATTCTTGGATATTAATAAAAGATAGTTACATTTGATAATTTTGGAATAATTTTTATTTAATTGCTATATATAACCTCAATATCGTCATCATCGCTAGCTGGTATTTGTCGTTTTTTTAACAGCTCTATTCTTTCTTTAGCCTCAAGCTGCATCTTGGATTGGAGATCTAGCTCATGGGCTGCAGCATTTGGGTCACCTTTCTCTTCATCCCAGCATTCCTCTAAACGATACATTATATCTTGGCAAAGTATCTCTGTTCCTACAGAACCGACAGCGGAAATATAGTGAACAGGGCCATTCCATTTTAGTTTTTTTACCACATCTTCACATCGAATTATTCTTTCACTTTCTGGCAATAAATCAATTTTATTTAACACCAACCAGCGCTCACGACAGTAAAGAGTATGACTAAAGAGATCTAGCTCATTCTCAATAATTTTAGCATTACTGGCTGGACAAGATCCGTCTGCTGGTAACATGTCGACCAAATGAAGAAGTATGCGCGTTCTGGTCAGATGCTTCAAAAAACGAATTCCTAAACCTGCACCTTCTGCAGCGCCCTGAACCAAACCTGGGATATCCGCAATGACAAAACTACGGTACCTTTGTGGACTCACCACCCCTAAATTTGGAACTAAAGTAGTAAATGGATAATCTGCTACCTTAGGTCGTGCAGCTGAAACCGCCCTGATAAAAGTAGATTTTCCTGCATTGGGAAGCCCAAGTAAACCAACATCCGCCAAAACTTTGAGTTCTAATTTTAAATGACGTAATTCACCATCAGTTCCAGGGGAAGTTTGTCTTGGTGCACGATTAGTGCTCGACTTATAACGGATATTACCTAAACCGTGATAGCCGGCTTTTGCCACCAATAGACGCTGCCCATCAGAAGTTATATCGCCGAGCACTTCTTCGGTATCTTCATCAAAGATTGTTGTGCCAACAGGTACTTTAAGAATGAGATGATCTCCGCCCTTTCCGGTACAATTTTGTGGCTTTCCTGTTTCGCCACTCTCAGCATTAAAATTTCGCTGGAATCGAAAATCTACCAAAGTATTAAGGCTATCACTACCTTCTAAATAAACACTACCTCCATCACCCCCATCGCCTCCATCTGGACCACCTCTTTCAATAAATTTTTCGCGCCGAAAACTTAGGCACCCTTTGCCACCTCGGCCTGCTTGAACATGTATAGTTGTTTCATCAACAAATTTCATAACATCGAACCACTAGTATATTTTTAACATAGATCCAAAATTTAGCTTTGCGTCTAACAGAGTATACATTTTCCAGCAAACGGTTATAAGTTTCAAAAAATATATAGCCTAAAAACAAGCTGCCCAAACAAAAAACCCCGCTTTCGCAGGGCTTAAAAATTAAATCAAGAGATGGCTAATCTGCATATTATGCCGAAACTATATCCACATACTTACGATTTTTTGGTCCTTTTACGGAGAACTGTACTTCTCCAGCACTAGTTGCAAAAATCGTATGGTCTCGACCAATCCCTGCATTATCACCAGCATAGAATTTCGTACCTCGCTGTCTAACAATGATACTACCTGCAGGAACTTTTTCACCGCCGAAACGCTTAATACCAAGTCGCTTACTTTGCGAATCGCGTCCATTACGAGTACTACCACCAGCTTTTTTATGAGCCATAACGCTCTCCTATTACTTTTCTTCAGACTTGATTTTTGGCTTAGCTACAACCTTTGATTTTGGTTTAACTGCTGACTTAGCTTTTGGTTCAACTATAGTTTTAGCCTTTGGTTTAGTTGCAATTTCGGCTTTAACTTTTGATTTAACTGCACTTATATTTACAATTTTAATTTCAGTAAACCACTGACGATGGCCCATTTGTTTACGGCTATGCTTACGACGATTAAATTTAATAATTCTTATTTTATCGGCGCGACCATGATTTAATATTTCTGCTGTAACCTTTGCTCCGCTAATATACGGTGTACCAATTTGTACTTTTTCACCATCCGTAACCATGAGCACTTCATCGAAATCAATTTTTTCACCTGTGGCTACGTCTAGTTTTTCTACACGAAGAAATTCTCCCTCTTCAACACGATGCTGTTTACCGCCGCTTTTAATAACTGCATACATAAAGTCTACTCCGTATTCGCATCAACCAGTTTGTGCCTAAAAAACTATTTTTTCAGGCCGATTTTGCGAGGGCGTGAATTTTATGACAAACATCTGTTAATCGCAAGAATAAATTTTTATAAAATACCTATATAATAGTTATAATAACTTGCTTAGAAAACTGTAAGGGTATTGGGATGTTGCCGTTTCACGAAGTAGTCAAATCTGAATTTGAAGAAGTTAACAGTATTATCGTTAATCGCTTGAGCTCTGAAGTCGATCTAGTCGAGAATATTGGTCAATATATTATTGACGGTGGAGGTAAACGTTTAAGGCCGTTATTAGTGCTTTTAAGCGCCAAAATTTCTGGGTATACAGGCTCAAAACATCTTTCCCTTGCAGCTATTATTGAGTTTATACATACAGCTACTTTGCTTCATGATGATGTAGTTGATACTTCTGACCTGCGCCGTGGAAAAGCAACTGCGAATTCAAAATTTGGGAACGCTCCTAGTGTGTTAGTTGGTGATTTTCTCTACTCACGGGCGTTTCAAATGCTTATTGAAGTTAATGATATGAAAATTATGAGTACCATTGCGGATACCACTAATGCAATATCTGAGGGCGAGGTTCAACAGCTAGCCAATGCTAGGAACCCAATGGTCTCTGAAGAAACATATAAAAAAGTAATTTTCAAAAAAACAGCTATACTTTTCGAGGCTGCTACAAAAGTAGGAGCCCAGATAGCTGGATCTAATTCCAAAGATGTAGAAACTTTAAGTAGCTATGGTAGACACATTGGAATGGCATTTCAGTTAATGGACGATGTTCTAGATTATAATGGTAATCCCGAAAATCTAGGTAAAAATATAGGAGATGATCTAGCAGAAGGAAAGACAACCCTACCATTAATTTATGCGATGAAAAATGGAACAAAGCAACAAGAATCATTTATTCAAAAAGCTATAAAGAATGCCAGTCTTGATAAATTAGAACTTATTTTTGATGCTATTAAAGATACTGGGGCCTTAGATTACACAATGTCTTGCGCAAAAAAACATGCTACAGAAGCCAAGCATTGCCTAGCAAGCTTATCAGACAGTAAAGAAAAAAAAGCAATGCTAGAACTCGCTGAATTTTCTATTAACCGAAAGTATTAGGTAACATTTATAGTTAACCCCAGCTTATTCTTTGAATAAAAAAATCTGAAGCTGACTGCAATGTTTATATTTTCTGGACTTAATATACGAGATCAGATTAAATTCTTTATTAGACGCTGTTAACTTTATACAAAATTAGATATTTAAAATTTAATATTAAAAAAAGGCTAAGTAACCAATGACAACTTTTATTCCACAATCACAAAACTCATATAATTATGATGAGTTAATATCTTGTAGCAAAGGAAAACTGTTTGGCGATGGAAATGCTCAGCTTCCTGGTCATAATATGCTGATGGTCGACAGGATAACTCATATTCATGCAACTGAAGGAAAATATGGAAAAGGAACTATGATTGCTGAGTTAGACATAAGGCCAGATTTATGGTTTTTTGGATGCCATTTTGAAGGAGACCCTGTTATGCCGGGCTGTTTAGGTCTCGATGCTATGTGGCAACTAACTGGATTTTTCTTAGCATGGAAAGGAAATCAAGGGCGAGGTAGAGCGCTTGGTTCAGGAGAAGTTAAATTTGTGGGTCAAATTCTTCCTTCTGCTAAACTAGTTACATATAAGATAGATGTATCTCGGGTAGTTGAACGAAAACTAAAAATGGTTATAGCTGATGGAACTGTATCTGTAGATGGCAGAGAAATCTATTCGGCCAAGGATCTCCGAGTTGGCTTATTCGATTCAACTGACAACTTTTGAAGGTTTATATTATAATTCATTTTCATATCATTAAGATCATCGGTCATGTAGATGACGAAATTAAAAACTAGTCCAGGGGCATAAAATGAAACGAGTAGTGATTACTGGAATGGGTATTGTCTCTTGCTTAGGTAACGACAAAAAAACTGTTACCAAATCATTGTATGATTGTATTTCAGGTATAGCTTTCCAGGAAGAGTTCAAAGAAATGGGACTGCGCTGTAATGTTGCAGCTAAACTGGATCTTGATGTAGCGGAACATATTGATAGAAAAGTATCCAGATTTATGGGTCCATCAGCCTCATATGGCTATATAGCAATGGGGAAAGCAATCGCAGATGCTTCACTGTCAGAGAGTCAGGTTTCTAATATTCGTACAGGCCTCGTAATGGGCTCTGGAGGCGTTTCAGGAGAAATGTTTACAGAGACAATTGATGTTATGCGTGATCGTGGAATAAAGCGAGCCGGGCCTTACAGGGTGACTCAAATAATGGCTAGTACTGTTTCTGCATGCCTTGCGACTCCTTATAAAATAAAAGGAATAAATTACTCTATTTCATCTGCATGTGCCACCAGTGCTCATTCTATTGGACATGCCATGGAGCTTATACAGATGGGTAAGCAAGATATGGTATTTGCTGGTGGTGCAGAAGATATGCATTGGTCTATGGCAGGAATGTTTGATGCAATGGGTGCTCTATCAAGCAAATATAACGATACTCCTGAATTAGCGTCCAGAGCCTATGATGCCGATAGAGATGGTTTTGTTCCAGGAGTTGGTGCAGGATGCCTTGTGGTAGAGGAGCTAGAGCATGCTTTAGCTAGAGGTGCAAAAATTTACGCCGAAATCACAGGATATGGAGCTACATCAGATGGACATGATATGGTTGCGCCTTCGGGGGAAGGTGCCGCTCGATCAATGAAAATGGCGATGGAAACATCAGATGGGAAAATTGACTACATAAATACACATGGTACCAGTACTCCCGTTGGCGACCTTGCTGAACTATCAGCAATAAAAACTGTATTCGGTAATGATGTGCCACCTATAAGTTCGACAAAGTCTTTATCTGGCCATGGTCTGGGTGCTGCTGGAGTACAAGAAGCTATTTATTGCTTACTGATGATGGAAAATAACTTTATATGCGCGTCAGCAAATCTTGATAATCTTGATTCTGAGGCTGTAGGATTACCAATTTTAAGCAGTCGTATGGATAACGCTAACTTGAATCATGTTATGAGTAACAGCTTTGGATTTGGTGGAACTAATGCAACCTTAATTTTCAAAAAATATTAAATATTAGTAACCAATGTGTAGCCGTTAAGCTTACATTATTTTCAATAAACCCCATTCAAGACTTCGGCATGGAATTTGAAACCTAAACCTGTTAGATTACAATTTAAAGTTAACAATATTAAAATTGAGGCAAAATATGGCTCGCGGTATAAATAAAGTAATCTTAGTGGGCAATTTGGGGAAAGATCCAGAAGGTAAGTTTATGCCCAACGGTAATGCTGTTACAAATATAACAATTGCTACCAGTGAATCATGGAAAGACAAGCAGACGGGTCAACAGCAAGAAAGGACTGAATGGCATAAAGTAGTTTTCTTTAATCGCCTCGCAGAAATTGCAAGCGAGTACTTAAAGAAAGGGTCAAAGGTTTATTTAGAAGGAGCATTACGTACAAGAAAATGGCAAGCCCAAGATGGACAGGATCGCTATACAACTGAAATAGTTGCCAATGAAATGCAGATGCTAGATAGTCGCGGAGGATCCTCAGAATACTCAGCTCCGGCCACAGTAAACGAGAGCAATACACCTCAACAACAAACTAACGTTGGGTCCGCCAACAAAGATTCGTCTATACCTCAGGATTCTGGATCAAATACTTTTGATGATGATATTCCGTTTTAATATCAAAGAATAATATAGCTATTAGTGTTTAAAAATATATTTTTCTACCCAAAACTTTCTCCATACTTTCTGGACAAAATCGATCTACATCTATTTTAAAATAAGCTAACTGTTGCCCTTCAATTAAAACGACGTCACATACCCCAGGGACAACATTTATATAATCATCAACTACTATGATGTCTTTAGAGGTAAGCTGAATAGTTAAAGTCTTTAGGTGAAGAGGTTTTTTCATTGTGAGCGCGAAAATAGCCCATATAGCAATTAATGTGGCGGCTAACCAGAAAACTCCTGAGTGATTAAAATGATGGGCAACCAATCCACCAGAAACTCCTCCTAAAAAAGCTCCTAGAAACTGGCTTGTAGAGTAAATACCCATAGCAGTGCCCTTCCCACCAGCAGGAGCTAGTTTGCTAACTAGTGATGGTAGCGTCGCTTCAAGTAAATTAAATGCCATAAAAAAAATAAACAGACCCAATAAAAATATAACTTTATTGTCTAGGCCACTGCCAAGAAGTATTTCGCCTATAGCAAGCAGTAATATTGCACCTACAAAAACTGATTTTATTTTTTGTTTGATCTCAGCCATTATTAAAAATGGCAGCATACAAATAAATGACAGCCCCAAAACAGTCAAATAAATTACCCAATGACCTTCTCGACCAAAATTTAAACCTTGCTCCAAAATCAAAGGAACAGAAATCCAAGTTGCCATTTGAGCGAAATGTAACACTGCTATACCAAAGTTGAGTCTTAATAATTCTTTATCTTTTAATAGCTTTGAAAACATCTCTGGTACTGCCTGGGACTCTGCATTTGATGACAGAACTGCCGGGGAAGGTACAATAAAAATTAATATCAATATACCGAAGATTGATAAAATTGCTGTCAACCAAAACAATCCTGCAAGTCCCCATAGATTAGCTAGAATTGGTCCAGCAATCATAGATAGAGCGAAAGAAACACCAATACTTCCACCAATTACTGCCATAGCTTTTGTTCGACTCTGCTCCGTCGTAAGATCTGAAAGTAAAGCCATTATAGTGCTTGCGACTGCTCCAACTCCCTGTAATGCCCGCCCAGCAATTAAGCCCCACATAGAGTCCGACATGGCAGCCAACATACTGCCAAGGAAAAAAATAAGCATTCCAGTAAATATTACAGGTTTTCTACCAATTCTATCTGATATAAAACCTAAGGGTATTTGAAAAATACCCTGAGTCAGACCATATATTCCTAGAGCAACACCTACAAGAATAGTGGTACTACCAGTATATTGTCCTGCATATAAAGACAAAACCGGAAGCAACATAAATAAACCAATCATTCGAAAAGCATAAAGAGATGCCAGACCGAATAGGCTTTTTCTTTCTAGTGGATTCATTGATTATTTGTTATCTATAAACTAAATAAAGACACATTATAGATTGCATCCCTTACCGATGTAATGCCTAAAAGAGTAAAGCTTTACTTAAAAATAGCGATAATTAAAAAATAGGCGTATTAATATCAGTATCGTTCAATAAAAACATGCAATCACCCTTGCTTTATCACTACTATTTAATCATTATTGCGTGTCAATTTTTAGACTATATTTAGCATGAAAAATATTTCCATTCACGGCGCAAAAACACACAATCTAAAATCAGTAGATCTTGTTCTCCCTAGAGATAAGCTCATTGTGATTACTGGATTGTCGGGTTCAGGAAAGTCATCGCTAGCCTTTGATACACTTTATGCAGAGGGACAACGACGGTATGTAGAATCTTTGTCTGCATACGCGCGGCAGTTCTTATCTATGATGGAGAAACCCGATGTAGACCATATCGAAGGGTTATCGCCTGCTATTTCTATTCAGCAAAAATCTACATCTCACAACCCAAGATCTACCGTAGGAACAATTACAGAAATCCATGATTATTTACGGCTACTTTATGCTAGAGCAGGAGAACCAAAGTGTCCAGATCACAATACAGACCTAAAGGCACAAACTATTAGTCAAATGGTCGATCAGGTTCTTGCATTACCTAATGACTCTAAGCTGATGCTATTAGCGCCTATTATTAGAGACCGAAAAGGCGAACACGCCCACATTTTTCAAAATATGCGGGCCCAAGGTTTCATTCGAGCTCGTATAGACGGGTTGGTAGTAGATCTTGACGATATACCTGCACTAGAAAAGAATAAGAAACATACTATCGAAATAGTAGTTGATCGATTTAAAGTTAAGAAAGAAGTGCAACTTAGACTGACTGAATCCTTTGAGGCAGCAATTAATCTTTCTGAAGGGTTAGCCATTATAAGCTCTATGGATGGATCTCCAATAGTCGACTCAATAGAAAAAGATAATCAAAACTTAAATAACGCATCAGAAATTCTTTTTTCTTCTAGATTTGCATGCTCTATCTGCAATTATAGTATCGACGAGCTTGAACCTAGGATGTTTTCTTTCAACAGCCCGTCTGGAGCTTGTCCAGATTGCGATGGGCTAGGTGTTAAGCAATTTTTTGATGTAGATTTAATTGTGCAGTTTCCAGAATGCTCTATTTCTGAAGGAGCTATTAGAAGCTGGGATAGAAAAAACCTATTTTATTTTAATATGCTCACCTCACTCGCTGGGCACTACAATTTTAATATTGATAGTCCATTTCAGGACCTTGACCCTCAACATCAAAAAGTAATTCTCTTTGGAAGCGGGGAAGAAGTCATAGAGTTCAATTATACAAATGATAAAGGTATAACCTTTAAACGCGCCCATACTTTTGAGGGCATCATCCCTAATATGGAGAGACGCTATAAAGAGACGGAATCTCATCATGCAAGAGAAGACCTTACAAAATATCTAAATATTCAAAGTTGCCCAGGGTGCGATGGTGCTCGTCTTAGAAAATCAGCAAGGCATGTATTTATTGATGGGAAAACACTTCCTGAAATAGGTAATTTTCCAGTCGGTGATCTTGCAGATTACTATAAAAATTTGCACTTAAACGGCAGCAGAGGAGAAATTGCGGAAAAGATTTTAAAAGAAATCAGGAACCGTTTGAATTTTTTAGTAGATGTTGGACTAAATTATCTTAACTTGAATCGAAGTGCAGAAAGTCTTTCTGGAGGGGAGGCACAACGAATAAGATTGGCTAGTCAAATTGGTGCTGGTCTTGTAGGTGTTATGTATATTCTTGATGAGCCTTCTATTGGATTACATCAGAGAGATAATGAGCGCTTGTTAGCCACTCTTACTAGATTGCGAGATATGGGCAATACAGTGATTGTAGTAGAGCATGATGAAGAAGCTATCAGAGGTGCAGATTATATTGTAGATATTGGGCCCGGAGCTGGTATACATGGTGGAGAAGTAGTGGCTCAAGGGAACTATGATGATATCTTAAGTTCAAAACGCTCTCTCACTGGAGATTATTTATCCGGCCGTAAAAAAATAATCATTCCCTTAAAACGTACCTCACCAACTGACAAAAAAATATTATTAAATGGAGCCAACGGAAACAACCTTAAAAACGTCTATTTAGAGATACCAATAGGTCTGCTTACCTGCATAACAGGTGTTTCAGGATCTGGAAAATCAACCTTGATAAATGAAACTCTTTATCCTATTGCGGCCACCGAGCTTAACAGAGCTACAACAAAAAAAGCTGCAGCTTACGAATCTATTCAAGGGATTGAAAATTTTGATAAATGCGTAGACATTGATCAGAGTCCAATTGGTAGAACCCCTAGATCAAACCCTGCTACATATACTGGTATATTTACACCAATCAGAGAGCTATTTTCAGGTACGCAGGAAGCTCGCTCCAGAGGCTATAAACCTGGTAGGTTTAGCTTTAATGTTAAAGGGGGTCGATGTGAAGCATGTCAAGGCGATGGTCTCATAAAAGTAGAAATGCATTTTCTTCCAGATGTCTATGTGCCTTGCGATATATGCAAAAGCAAGCGCTACAATCGCGAGACTTTAGAAGTAACTTATAAGGGGAAAAATATATCTCAGGTGCTTGATTTGACTGTAGAGGACGCCCTAGATTTTTTCGGGCCAGTTCCTTCTGTGGCGAGAAAATTACAGACGCTCATCGATGTTGGGCTTTCTTATATTAAGTTAGGGCAAGCTGCAACGACCCTTTCTGGAGGAGAAGCCCAGAGAGTTAAACTTTCAAAAGAACTATCGAAACGAGATACGGGAAGCACGCTATATATATTGGATGAGCCTACTACAGGGCTTCATTTTCACGATATTCAGCAACTACTGACTGTTTTACATCGTTTGCGTGATCATGGTAATACTATGGTTGTCATAGAGCATAATTTAGATGTTATCAAAACAGCTGATTGGGTTATAGACCTTGGTCCTGAAGGCGGTGGAGGCGGAGGTGAAATAATTGCTACCGGGACACCAGAAGTAGTTGCAAACATCAAAGGTTCACACACTGGGAGCTTCTTAAAAAAAATATTGTCGTAAATTTATTACACTATTGTCATTCTCATGAACCATGCTATTATACTGTATAAATTTACAGTAAGAGCAAATTGAACATGACTCACACAAGTTTCTCAAAATTAATATTCTTAATTCGCTCAAAAATTCGTCTTTTGCGATACGCGGCTTTTAATCAGGCACACTATAACGATTCCAAAAGCTCTAAATTTTATTTCTTTAATAAAAAGACTCATCCAGTGACTCTTGGCCCAGAACAACTTAGTAGATTCTTTGCATATATTGCCAATACTGAGCATTAAATAATTTAAGAGGCTAACAGCTATTTTTTAATTTATTAGTCCATAATTATGTAAGTTAAGTACCACCTATACTCATAGCATCTATCTCTCTGTTAATATACAACCTGACTTTTAAGATATGTATTCTAACGAGTATTAGATATGAACTTATATTTAGTTGGTGGCGCAGTTCGCGATAAACTTCTTAATTATCCCTTCACAGAGCGCGATTGGGTAATTGTTGGTGCCACACCAAAAGAACTACTAAATCAAGGGTTCGTTCAGGTTGGTTCAGATTTTCCTGTTTTTCTTCATCCAAACACTAAAGAAGAATACGCGCTAGCGCGTACCGAACGAAAGTCCGGCAATGGGTATAAAGGTTTTGAATTTTTTACGGACACTCAAGTGACGTTAGAAGAAGATCTTTCAAGAAGAGACCTTACTGTTAATGCTATAGCTGAAGACTGCGATGGAAATATAATAGATCCTTATGGGGGCTTGAATGATCTTTCAGATAAGATACTCCGCCATGTTTCAGATGCTTTTTCAGAAGATCCTTTACGAGTATTACGTGTAGCTAGATTTGCTGCTCGCTATCATCATCTTGGATTCAAAATTGCAGATGAAACACTACTACTAATGACTCATATATCAGATAGTGGAGAATTAAAATATCTCAGTGCTGAAAGAGTTTGGATAGAAACTGTAAAGGCTCTGAAGGAGCAATCACCACGTATTTATATTGAAGTTTTGCGTAAATGTAATGCTCTATCAAAACTTTTCCCTGAAATCGAACAACTTTTTAAATCCTCTCAAAACGACGCTAAAATGAATACCGGAATCCATACTTTGATATCCTTGGACCATGTCGCCAAACTAGATGAGGATCCATCAACTCGGTTTGCTGTTCTTGTGGGAAATATAAGTAAAGAAACCTATTCTGATAATACATTTTCCGCAAGTTTAGACCTTAAAGATGAAAATGTTAAAATAATCAATGATTTTTGTGATCGACTCAAAATACCTAACCGCTATAGGTCGCTTTCAGTAGCTCTTATAAAGTATAGAGACTCATGCCACAATTCGAGAAACTTAGATCCCCTGCTTGTTGTGGAAATGCTAAAGGGCATTGGTGCTTTTAGGAATTCTAATAATCTCATACAATTTATTACTTGCTGCCAAGCTGACGCTCAAACAACCAAAAAGTCTGACCATAAGTTTTACGATTCTGGTATTTGGCTTAAAAAAGTTTTTAACAAAATGCAGCTGATAGATAATAAAAAAATAATGATGGAGGGTTTTAAAGGTATAGAGCTTGGTCAAGAAATCGACAGGTGTCGCAAAAAAATTGTTATTGAGTTGTCCAAGAAGTGATTATGGCTTACAAAAACATAGATGCGAATCGTGTTGCTGTTATCACTGGGGCATCCCGACGTATTGGTGCAGAAATTTCACGCACTTTTCACTATCATGGATATGATGTTGCCATTCACTATAATAATTCCAAGAACGATGCTGAAATACTTGCAAAAGAATTAAATCAAATTCGTTATAATTCAGCAAAGACCTTTAAAGCACAATTAGGAAGCATCTCAGATATAAAGTCTATGGTTACAAAGATACTTTTATGGAGAAAAAAATTAGATGTGCTTATAAATAATGCTTCAAGTTTTTATCCTAGTACGCTAGAAGAATCTAATGAAGACAGCTGGAATGATCTCATCAATAGTAATCTAAAAGGACCTTATTTTCTTTGTCAGGCAATCGCTCCACAATTAAGAAAAAATGGAAGTATTATATCTATTAACGATATCTACTCAGTTAACCCTCTTAAAGGTTATAGTATTTATTGTATCGCAAAGGCTGGAAATGCAATGCTCACCAAATCTTTGGCAAAAGAATTAGCTCCCAATATACGTGTAAATGGAATCGCACCTGGTGTAATTTTATGGCCCAACACTGATATACAAATGAATGAAGCAATGAAGCAACAAATTATTAGCCACATACCCCTTGGGCGCAAAGGATCACCAGAAGATGTTGCGAAGACAGCTTTATTTTTAGCGATGTCGGCCAAATATATTTCGGGGCAAACCATTGTTGTTGACGGCGGGAGTTCATTGTAGACATTGGTTTACAGGTTCAATTTTTATATTTTCTTTCCCCGCTCTATGATGACTCCAGCGTCACTAGCGTTGTCAATAGCACCAGGTTTACCTATACGAAGACGCAGCCATGGCGCATTGAATTCATGCAGAATTATTTCTGAAATACGCTCAGCCATTGTTTCTATCAAAAAAAACTCGCTGCATTGAATAAATTTGGTCAGCCTCTTTGAAACTAAACCATAGTCAACAGCAAACTTAATATCTTCTGATTCAGCTGCTTTACGTATATCGGTAGCTATATCTATATCTATGTTAACTATTTGACGAACTTCGCGTTCCCAGTCATACACTCCTATGATTGTATCTACCTCTAAATTCTTAATATAAATAATATCCGACATATTTTATCCTTCACCTAGGGGTGTTAGGTTATCTATTTTCCAGCGGGACCTAATATCAATAACTAAACTCTCGCAACTCCCTGCCATAAGACGCTGGCAGCCAGCATAAGCGATCATAGCTCCATTATCTGTACAGAATTCATGTCTGGCAAAGAAAATATCACCACCTACTTCATCAACACACTCAGTTAACCTCTCTCTTAATCGTAAGTTTGCAGAAACACCACCAGCAACAACCAATCTCTTTGACCCAGTTTTTTTAAGTGCCCTTAAACATTTAATTTTCAGTGTATCGACGACAGCATCCTCAAAAGCACGAGCTATATCAGCAATAGTTTGATCATCCGGTAAAACAGCGTCTCCACGATGTTTAGTTATAGTGTTTAAGGTAAACGTCTTAAGTCCAGAAAAACTGAAATCTAAACCAGGACGATCTGTCATAGGTCTTGGAAACTTTAATTCTCCGGCCCTTCCTTTTTTTGCTAGCTCAGCTATTGCAGGCCCTCCAGGGTAATCGAGATCAAGCATTTTTGCTACCTTGTCGAATGCTTCTCCTGCAGCATCATCAAGAGATTCGCCTAAAATATGATAATCTCCGACATCTTTTACTTCTACCAATTGTGTGTGTCCGCCAGAGACTAAGAGTGCAACAAAAGGGTAATCGGGCTTCTTCTTTTCTAGCATTGGAGCCAACAAATGCCCTTCCATATGGTGTACACCTATTGAGGGAACTTTCCATGCATATGCCAAGGAGCGGCCGACGCAAGCTCCTACCATTAGGGCGCCTACCATCCCAGGGCCTGAAGTATAGGCCAAGCCATCAATCATATTAAATGTTGTTTTCGCGTCTAGTAAAACCTTACTAATCAGAGGCAAAATCTGTCTCACATGATCTCTTGAAGCTAGTTCTGGTACTACTCCACCATATTCAGCATGAATGGCGACTTGGCTGAATAGATCATGAGCCAAAAGTCCATCTTTACTATCATAAATAGCGACACCAGTTTCGTCACAAGACGTTTCAATACCTAGTATTCGCATATTTTATAGCCCAACCTTACAAATACAAAAAATTAAGGATATTTTTTGCTTAATTATTAAAAAAATCTTGAACTCAATATTACCTTACTTACCATTCTTATTTGTTTTTTTTCTATGTTTAATCTAAAAAAAAGATTTTGAAAATTTTATCCTTATTCAATGCAACTTATAAAAGTTTTGCAACTCAAGCGGTATATGTTTAGAATACTCGGCCTTAATGGAGAAGCATCATTGAATGGCACTTCTTTATCAAATCAGATTAGTTTTTGGTATAATGTTTAAACACCCAACAGGAAATTTATAAATGCCTTTTGTACGTATTAAAGAAAACGAACCTTTCGATGTTGCACTTCGTCGCTTTAAGCGCTCGTGTGAGAAAGCCGGGGTTCTTGCTGATGTTCGCAGTAAGGAATTCTATGAAAAACCGACTTGGGAGCGAAAAAGAAAAGCTGCTGCTGCTGTGAAACGTCATGCCAAAAAGAATTCTAGAGATAATAAAAAATTTGTACGTATGTATTAAGCGCACACTAGGTTATGCTATTTCTTATTTAAGCGCTGCTATGTCAGCGCTTTTTTGCATTTAGGAGGATGTAAGATGCTTCAAACACTTAAAATAAAGATCGTTCAAGAAATGAAAATTGCTATGCGGGCTAAAGATAAAATAAGGTTAGGTGCTATTAGACTTATTTTATCTGACATAAAGCGTATTGAGGTTGACGAGCGTATCGAGCTAGATGACACTCGAGTTTTAGTAGTTCTAGATAAGATGGTTAAACAGCGCAAAGATTCTGCGACGCAATATGCAAACGCTGATCGACAAGAGTTAGCTGATTTAGAACTTGATGAGATAGAAGTGATACAAGAATTTTTGCCTGAAGCTCTTAGCGAATCTGAAATTTTAACTATAGTTTCCGAGGCTATCCAAACAATAGGTGCTACTTCTATGAAAGATATGGGAGCGATAATGGGTATAATTAAACCCAAAATTCAAGGGCGAGCGGATGCTGGAGAAGTAAGCAAAATAATTAAAACCAAATTAAAATAAATCTCATATCATTTAGTTTCTATTAAAAAAAGCTGTATGAATTGTGAGTCGGTATGAAAAAGTTTATGGTTACTTTAGTCTGGTAAGTAGAAATTTTTTTTAACTTTACGCCTCTAAGATCAATTGAAAGCAGTTAATCTATGCCTGGTA
>Ga0308007_10000110_pt1 | contig 34924 bp, 32 predicted proteins | sample Neamet71_FD_203152 | JGI IMG/M metagenome (GOLD analysis project Ga0308007, IMG submission 203152) | Marine microbial communities from water near the shore, Antarctic Ocean - #71 | ecosystem: Environmental > Aquatic > Marine > Unclassified | place: Southern Ocean | collected 2014-06-07
TCTCTGATTTCGAATTTATCGTTTAAGGGTACGTTAAAGTCTACTCTTATTAAGGCTTTTTTGCCTTCAAAATTTACTTGGTCTATTGTTTTCATTTAGCAAAAGTAAGTCTTCTAGTAGTTAAAAGCTGAATGTTATTGGTTAAAAATTTAATAGCCTTTATATTGTGAGCTAGTCTTTAAAAGTGGCTGTTATAGAAGTTTATATTTAAAGACTTTTAAGTAAAATTCACTTGTTTAGACTTCGAAAAAGTACTAGATAAACTGGGTTTAAGAAGTGAGGAAGAATAGATGGAAATTCATAGCAAAGTGTATCTTTGAAGTATGTTATTTAAAGAAGTCTTAGGGCAACAAAAAAGTAAACAATTGTTAATGCAAATGGTACGTGAAGAACGTGTGCCACATGCGCAGTTGTTTTTAGGTTCTCACGGTAGTGGGAATTTAGCCTTAGCCTTAGCTTTTGCGCAATTTGTAGGCTGTACAGACAAACAAGTTGCAGATTCTTGTGGTTATTGTTCATCTTGTGTGAAACACACAAAATATGTACATCCAGATTTGCACTTTGTATTCCCTGTGGCTACAACACCTTCAGTAAAAGCAAAGCCAATAAGTAAGAATTTTTTAAGCGAATGGAGATTAGTTTTAAAGGAGAATGCTTATTTTTCTCTTTTCGATTGGATTAAGTATATTGGTGTTGAAAATAAACAAGGGATAATTTCTGTAGAAGAAAGCACTCATATTGTAAAAGATTTGAGTTTGAAGCCCTATGAAAGTGACACAAAAGTGATGCTTATTTGGATGCCTGAAAAAATGAATATTCAAGCGGCAAATAAGTTGTTAAAGATTATTGAAGAGCCTCCACATAAAACTCTCTTTTTGCTTGTCGCAGAAAGTGAGGAAAATATGTTGGCAACTGTTTTGTCTCGAACGCAATTATTTAAGGTACCACGCTATTCTGATGCTGAGGTAACTAACTATTTGATAAATCGTGATATTGAACAGGGCAAAGCTCAAATGATTTCGGCTTTAGTAGAGGGTAATATCAATGAGGCCCTTAAATTAGCTGAATACTCTCAAGATGCCGAAGAGAATTCTTTGCGTTTTGTGCAGTGGATGCGCTTGTGTTTTAGCGCCTTACAAGTAAAAGACATCGACAAACTGGTGCTGTGGTCTGAGACCATGGCTAAAGCAGGAAGAGAAAACCAGAAAAGTTTTCTCTTGTATGCATCCAATGTAATGCGAGATGCATTATTGAAAAACTATGGTGTTGCCGCGATGATGAAAATGAACGTGAGCGGTCAGAACTTCACCATGGAGAAATTTGCTCCTTTTATACATGCAGAAAACTGTATGGAAATAACGGAGGAGCTCAACATGGCGCAATTGCATATTGAAAGAAATGCCAATCCTAAGATATTATTCTTAGACACTTCTTTTAAAATTGCTCGATTGCTCCATAAAAAACTAAAACAGACTGCGGTCTGATAAAAACATAAAAATGGCGTGTACGAACTGTTCAACAACCGCGGGCAATGCCCCAGGTTGTCAAAGTAAAGGATCTTGTAGTACTGGAAATTGTGGTAAAATGCCTGTATTTAACTGGCTTTCTAATATGAGTTTACCATCTGGTCAGGAACCTTTCAATATAATAGAAGTCCGATTTAAAAATGGACGAAAAGAGTTTTTTCTAAACAAACATGATCTTAGTGTTCAAATGGGCGATACCGTTGCGGTAGAAGGAAGCCCTGGCCACGATATAGGAGTGGTTTCTTTAAAAGGAGAACTCGTGCGCTTACAAATGCGTAAAAAGAAAATTAAAGAAGATAGTGAGCAGGTAAAAGTGTTATACCGCCACGCATCCGAATCGGATATTGAAAAATGGGTATCCGCTAGGGAGCGCGAAACTCCGGCAATGTATAAGGCCAGAGAAATAGCTTCCAATCTTAAATTAGACATGAAGATTGGGGATGTTGAGTTTCAAGGAGACAATATAAAGGCTGTATTTTACTATACATCCGAAGGTCGTGTAGACTTTAGAGAGCTTATTAAATTGATGGCAGACGAATTTAAAGTTCGTATTGAAATGCGTCAAATAGGTACTCGTCAAGAAGCCCAACGTATGGGTGGTATAGGTTCTTGTGGTAGAGAACTTTGTTGTAGTACTTGGTTAAATGACTTTAGATCGGTAAGTACAAGTGCTGCTCGATACCAACAGTTATCTCTAAACCCTCAGAAGTTAGCAGGGCAATGTGGTAAGTTAAAGTGTTGTTTAAACTATGAGTTAGATATGTATGTGGAAGCACTCAAAGACTTTCCCGATACGAACTTAAAGTTAAAGACAAAAAAGGGAGATGCTTTCCAACAAAAAATGGATATTTTCCGTCGTAAAGCTTGGTATTCTTACCGTTCTGATCCCTCTAAATTTGTCGAACTGAACCTAGATAAGGTTCAGGAAATTATAGAACTCAACAAACAAGATAAATTACCAGAGTCTCTGGAGATGTATATTCAGGCATACGTTGAAGTTGCTAAACCCGATTACGAAAATGTAGTGGGTCAGGATAGTATTACTCGTTTTGATAAACAAGCATCTTCTAAACGATCTAGCAATAAAAAGCGTCCAAATAAGACTGCCGGAAATAAAAAGCCTGTCCACGCAAATCAGAAAGCACAAGTAGGTGCTTCTAATCCAGGTCAGGCAAAAACGACTTCTCAAGGGGAGGGCGTAAATAAATCCCCGAATAAAAATCAAGGTGCTTCGAAACCAAAACGTAGACCTTCAAGACAAAGAAGTTTGTTAAAACCGAATGAAAATAAAGCAACTGCAAATAATAATGAGAACAAAAGCTCTGAGTAAATTCGCGTTTTTAGCCATTCTCTTACTCTTTGTTTCTTGCGACAGCAATAAGGTTTACGACGAATATTTGGCTATTGATGATGCAGGTTGGGAGTCTTCGAAGTCGATAGATTTTGAAGTAGAACTCAATCCTTTTGAAGGTGAAGTGTTCGATATCCTCATTGGGTTACGTAATAACAACGATTATTTATACTCTAATTTATTTTTGTTTGTGGAAGTACAAAATCCATTGGGAGAACGTACTATAGACACCCTTCAATACTTATTAGCCGAACCTAGTGGTAAATGGATTGGCAGTGGAGTGGGTGCAATAAAGCACAACATTTTTAATTACAAAGAATCACAAGTCTTAGCTAAAGGCGTTTATAAATTTAAATTGAGACAAGGTATGCGCAGTAGTATGCTTTATGGTCTTGAAGATGTTGGCTTAAGAATCGAAAGTGTAAATTAAATGGATATTAAGAAGATACTTACAAGTTGGTTAATCCGATTCTTTTGGTTGGGCGTTTTAGTTCCCATACTTGGTATAGCAGGTGGAGTTTGGTTTGCCTCTATGGCTTGGTTTGGTCCGCTTCCCACCTTTGAAGAGTTAGAGAATCCTCAACAAAATTTAGCTACCGAGATTTACGCTTCTGATGGAGTACTGTTGGGTAAATTCTTTTACGAAAACCGCTCACCTATTACTTACGATCAACTTTCTCCACATTTAGTAAATGCACTAATTTCTACCGAAGATGAGCGTTTTAGAGAACATTCCGCTATTGATGCGAAATCTCTTGCAAGAGCTATTTTTGGAGCTCTTACTGGGCAAAGCTCTGGTGGAGGTTCTACCATTACCCAGCAATTATCTAAAATGCTTTTCACCAATGTTTCTCGATCAAAAGTTGAGCGAGTAAAACAGAAGTTTAAAGAATGGGTGATCTCTGTGCGTCTGGAACGAAATTTCACAAAAGATGAGATCTTGTCTATGTACTTTAATAAGTTTGATTTCTTGTATTTGGCAGTAGGGGTGAAATCTGCAGCAAAAATTTACTTTAATACTACAGCCGATAAACTTACCATTGAACAAGCAGCCGTATTAGTTGGTATGGCAAAAAACCCTTCTTTATACAATCCCAAAAGATTCCCTGAAAACGCACTGAATAGAAGAAATGTGGTTTTAGGTCAGATGTATAGAAATGGAATTATCGAATTAGCTGAAAAAGATTCTTTAGTAAGTCTCCCGATAGTACTCGATTTTAAAAGAAATAATCATAACGATGGCTCTGCAACTTATTTTAGAGAACATCTTAGAAAGTATATGAAGTCTTGGGTGAAGGAGAATAAGAAGCCAGACGGTACAGATTACAATATTTACGCAGACGGATTAAAAATATTTACCACTATAGACTCGCGTATGCAAGGCTATGCAGAGGAAGCTGTGGCCACCCATATGTCGCATTTACAAAATCAGTTTTACCAACATTGGGATGGTAAAGGAGCCGATTATGTAAATGCTCCATTTGATAAAGAGCTACGATCTGGTCAAGTTGATACTTTGATGACGACTGCAATGAAACGTTCTGAGCGCTATCGTTTATTGAGAAATAGAGAAGCAAGTGAGCATGAAGTAAAAGAGGCTTTTAATAAGCCCACTACAATGAATGTATTTACTTGGAATGGTGGTGTAGATACTCTCCTTTCTCCAATGGATTCCATTTTACATTATAAGTCTATACTGCAAACCGGAATGATGTCTATGGATCCACAAACAGGTTTTATTAAAGCTTGGGTAGGTGGAATAGATCATCATTATTTCCAGTACGATCATGTAAAAAACTCCAAACGACAAGTAGGATCTACTTTCAAGCCTTTTGTGTATGCTACAGCTATAGATCAGCACAATTATTCGCCTTGTACTAAATTGCCTAACGTACAGGTGATTTTCGAAAAAGAATCTTGGGGTTTAGAAGAAGATTGGATCCCAAATAATTCTGGTAAAAAATATGGTGGAGAACTCAACTTAAAAGATGCTCTTGCCCAATCGGTAAATACTATTACTGCTTATTTAATGAAACAAGTAGGCCCTCGAAAAGTTCGTAAAATGGCTAGAGCAATGGGTTTAAAAAGTTCAATTCCTGCTTCGCCTTCTATTTGTTTGGGTACTCCAGACGTGTCAGTTTACGAAATGGTAGGAGCATATGGTACTTTTGCAAATAAAGGAGTTTATACCAGTCCAATTTTCTTAAATCGTATTGAAGATAAAAATGGAGTTGTTTTAGATGAATTCAGTCCTATAACTAAGGAAGTACTAAACGAAGAGAAAGCATATGTTATGCTTAACCTCATGCAAGGAGTAACGACCAAAGGTTCGGGAGTTCGATTGCGTTGGAAGTACGGATTTAAAAATCAAATCGCAGGTAAAACAGGGACTACACAAAATCAGTCGGACGGTTGGTTTATGGGCGTTGTACCTAACTTGGTAACCGGTGTTTGGACTGGAGCAGAAGATAGATCGGTACATTTTAGAAGTATTACCCTCGGACAGGGTGCAAATATGGCTTTACCTATATGGGGTGAGTATATGACTAGAGTTTATAAGAATTCTGATTTAGGAATCTCAAAAGCTGATTTTGAAAAACCAAATGATCTAAGTATAGAATTGGATTGTAGTAAGTTTGATAAGGAAACACTCAATTTTGATGAAGATAGCGAAGAGTTTTAATTCCTTGTAAGTAAGATTTTTGAGATCCAATTAGTGAGTTTAAAAGAGAAGAGATGATAAATAAAGTAGTTTCAAATGTACAAGAAGCACTCGTAGGTGTAAAAGATGGCATGACCTTAATGTTAGGAGGTTTTGGTCTTTGTGGTATTCCTGAAAATAGTATTGCTGAACTAGTAAAAAAAGGAACCAAAAATCTAACCTGTATTTCTAATAATGCAGGAGTAGACAATTTTGGTTTAGGCTTATTACTACAAGAAAAGCAGATTAAGAAAATGATTTCTTCTTATGTTGGAGAAAATGATGAGTTCGAGCGTCAGATGCTTAGTGGCGAGCTAGAAGTAGATTTAATCCCTCAAGGTTCGTTGGCCGAGCGATGTAGAGCTGGTGGTGCAGGGATTCCTGCTTTTTATACTCCTGCTGGTTATGGCACCGAAGTAGCCGAAGGTAAGGAAGTAAGAGAGTTTAATGGGAAACCACATATTTTAGAATCCGCCTTAACCGCAGACTTTGCTATTGTTAAAGCTTGGAAAGGAGATACTGCAGGAAATTTAATTTTTAAGGCAACTGCAAAAAACTTCAATCCTGCGATGGCTATGGCTGGTACAATTACTGTTGCCGAGGTAGAAGAACTTGTTCCGGCAGGTCAGTTAAATCCAAATGAGATACACACACCTGGAATTTTTGTTCAAAGAATTTTTCAAGGGGAACGTTTCGAAAAAAGAATCGAGCAATTAACCATCAGAAAGAAGTAATATGGCACTTGATAAAATCGGAATTGCAAAACGTATAGCTCAAGAGCTTCAAAATAATACCTATGTAAATCTAGGTATTGGAATACCTACTTTGGTTGCGAATTACGTTCCAAAAGGAATTTCTGTAGAGTTTCAATCTGAAAATGGGATTTTAGGAATGGGACCTTTTCCATACGAAAATGAAGAGGATGCCGATTTAATTAATGCTGGAAAGCAAACGATTACTGCTTTAGATGGAGCTGTGTATTTCGACTCTGCTACAAGTTTTGCTATGATACGTGGCCAACATGTACAGCTAACTGTTTTGGGTGCAATGGAAGTTTCGGAAAATGGTGATATCGCCAACTGGAAAATTCCTGGTAAAATGGTGAAAGGTATGGGTGGAGCAATGGATTTAGTTGCCTCAGCAGAAAATATTATTGTGGCTATGATGCACACAAATAAAAAGAGAGAGTCTAAAATACTTACACAATGCTCTTTGCCTTTAACTGGAGTTGGCTGTGTTAAGAAAGTGGTTACTAACCTAGCTGTTTTAGAAGTGCTACCTCAAGGCGGATTTAAACTTTTAGAAAGAGCTCCTGGTGTGAGTGTAGAAGAAATTCAAGCTGCAACAGAAGGGAGTCTTTTAGTCGATGGAATTATTCCGGAAATGCGACTAGTAGATTAATTCTTATTTGAGCACTTAAGCACGAGCAAGTGTTAAAATGGAACACTTACAATCAACTTCTTTTTGAAGGGTTTTTATGCAAGCTTCCAGCGTAGCTCCTGTTGTAAACACATCGTCTAATAAGAGGATGTGTTTTTTGTGTAAGGTAGTTTTATCTTTTACTTCAAAGGCGTTTTGTACATTTTCCCAACGCTCTATTCGGTTCTTTTTTGTCTGGCTTTCTGTAAACTGCTTTCTCTGTAGTGTGCTTGTATCTACTGGGATTTTAAAACAATTACTTATTCCTGTTGCAATTAAGTCTGCTTGATTAAATCCCCTAATTTTAAATTTCTTTGGATGTAGAGGTACTGGAATGATCACATCTATAGTTTCGAAAAATGTAGCACCTAATTTCTTTGTAAATTCTTCTGCTAAATAAATAGCCAGTTTTTTTTGATTTTGATACTTTATAGAGTGTAATACTTGCTGAACGCCTTCTTTTTTGGTGAAATCTATAAAAAATACTCCATTTTCTATTTCTAGCCTTCCCCTTAATGCCTTCATTATTTTTGTTGTGTTTGGGACTGATTCATAAACCAAATGTATCTCACAATTTAAACATAATTCATCTGCGCAATTTATTATTATTGATGAACATGCTCCGCAAAGCTTTGGGTAAAACAGATTTAATATATTATTGAATAACATTTAGAATATTTTTTATGAAATTAAAGATAGGGCTTAATTGCTGAATCTCAATGACCTCGTAATCTTATGGTATTGTATAATAATTCAATGAGCTCTGTTTTAATAAATACTGATTTATGTAAATGAAGAATTTAAATTATAGCCTGGAATTAATTTATCAATCACCATTAAAAATTGATAATTATTATTTTCTTTGAAGTTCATAATACACTTTACTATGCCAACAATAATATCCTACAATGTAAACGGAATTCGTGCAGCTTTAAAAAAAGGTTGGGCAGAATGGGCAAAGGCTACCAATGCCGATGTAATAGGTTTACAAGAAACCAAAGCACATCCTGATCAATTAGATCTTAGTATTTTCGAAGAATTGGGTTACCATCATTATTGGTTTTCTGCTCAAAAAAAAGGCTATAGTGGAGTTGCTCTTTTGTGTAAAGAAAAACCACTTCATGTAGAGTACGGTTGTGGAATAGAGAAATATGATTTCGAGGGACGTGTTATTAGAGCAGACTTTAAAGACTATTCTGTTATCTCTGCATACTTTCCTTCTGGTACTACTGGAGGTATACGACAAGATTATAAAATTGACTTTCTTACCGATTTCTTTGAATATATAAATGAACTTAAAAAGGAAATCCCAAACCTAATTATTTCAGGCGATTATAATATTTGTCACGAAGCGATCGATATACACAATCCAATTTCTAATAAAAAATCTTCAGGTTTTCTACCAGAAGAACGAGCTTGGGTAAGTACCTTTATTGAAAGTGGCTTTGTAGATAGTTTTCGACATTTAAACAAAGATCCACATCATTATTCTTGGTGGTCTTATAGAGCTGCTTCTAGAGAGCGAAATAAAGGCTGGCGAATAGATTATAATATGATTAGTGAATCGCTTTTACCTCGTCTTACAAGAGCCACTATACTATCAGAAGCTAAACATTCGGACCATTGTCCTATATTGGTTACTATTGATTAACAACCCACAAAAAAAGCACCTGTTTCTATATAGAAACAGGTGCTTTTTTTAATATATATACTACTTAATAAATAAGAACTCTTTGGGTCTCTTTATAGTTTCCAATTGTACAATTAAGAAAATACATACCCGGATTTAGGTTTTCTTTAAAGTCTACCAGATCTAATATATACTCACCAGTTTTGTAATTGGCACTATTTTTATGAATGCTATTTCCTAATATATCTACTAACTCTAACTGAATGGTTTGTGGGTTAAGTACATTAAATTTCACTGAAGCATTTCCGTTGTTTGGGTTTGGATAAACCTCTAGGTTTAACGTTTCGGCAATTAATTCTTCTATTCCTATAAACGGAACTGCAAAACGAATATTATCAAGGTAAAGGAAGTTTCCTTGTTCTCCAGAAAATTCAACTAAAAATTGTAATTGATCTCTTCCTGCCCATGGACTTAGGTTGATTTTTTGTGTTGCCCACTCATCGTCATCTGGTGTGAAAGTGAAAATCTGATTCCCGTTAACGGTTGCTAAGTCATCTGAATATTTTGTGATTCTTGTAAGCCAATTTGTCCCACAGTCTTCCGATACTCTTACACGTAATACATCATTAGTACTTGATGATTTCTTTGCATAAGCATAGTCATAATAGAGGTAACAGGGTACCGGTACATTTGAAAGGTCGAAGATAGGTGAGTATAGGTTTTTGTGTTCATTACCGTCAAATACCGAACTCCTTATTCTAATTGATCCAGACTCCGAGGTACTAGATGCGCTGTTCCAACTCCATCCATAGGTTTGAGAATTCTCATCTATATACCATGTCGCATCATCATCTCCAGAAGGAAACTCATTTGATTGAAATTTAAATTCTGTAGGAGCTAAAATTTTATTAGCTGGATTGTTGATGTAAATGGCATTGGTTACAAGGTGAGTTTGTAAACCTCCTGAGGTACTTACCGTTAAACTTACATTGTATAGGCCTGTTTCACTATAAGTAACAACAGGATTTTCTTCATTTGATGTATTCGGTGTAGCCCCTTCAAAACTCCATGTATAATTGGCTTCAGTATCGTAGTTATACGAGTTGTTACGCCATTCTATTTCTTGATCAAGACAACCCAATTCAGACTCTGTAGAGAAATCTACTATTGCAATACAATCGTCGCTGTCTTCATTGTTTAATAATCCCGTTGCAATTAAATTTTGTGTTGTCCATAAATTATTTCGAGGTGCATTATGCCAAGAAGACCCATAGTCCAAGGCTGTTCTCATAGCGTATTTCTGACCGTTTGTATACATTCTAGGACAAGAAGCATAGTCCATGTAATTCTGTACGTTGTCTAGACTACCACAAGTTTCTTGACTCAAATTACAGGTAGAATTTGTTCCTATAGTTTCAGGAGTGTCTTCTATTCCATCGTCAAAATTGCAATTTTGTTGAACATTATTTTCGTTTGTATCTCCCCACGTATGCGATAGGTTTAAGTAATGTCCTATTTCGTGCGTAAGCGATCTCTTGGAAGAATTAGTATTGCTCGATTCTCCAATACTACCAAATTGAGAGGCTAAAATTACAATCCCTGCATTTGCATCATTATTGGGTGCTTCCCCTGGATAATACGAGTAACCACCAGCTCCAATTTCTATATTCGAAACCACCCAGACATTTAGGTATTTACTGGGATCCCATTTAATAATGTTTTTTACATTTTCTCCTGCGTTATCAGTGAGTTGTGAGTAAGTTCGTGTAATCCCTTTTGTGCAGTTACCCTGAGGGTCCTTTTTCGCTAATTTAAATTCTACCCCTACATCAGCAATAATAGCTTGAAAAGCATCTATTATTGCAGTGGTGTCAGAGTTAAGTTTGTTGAAATCCTCATTTATAATTTCCATCGCATCAAAAACTTGAGCATCAGAAATATTACTTGATCCATCGGTATACATTACATGAATAACCACAGGGATTGTGCGAATATCATCATCCATTTTAACTTGAGAATCTCTTCGAGAATCTAGTTGTTGTAAATAGGATATTCTGTACTGTATTAAGTTAGGGTTCTTAGCGATTTCTATATTTCGCATTTGTGTTGAACCACATTGTTTGTCGTTTTGTCCAAATACTAGACTACTCAAAAGCACGCTAAAGAAAAATAAATTTCGTTTCATAAGATGTTATTGATTCTGCCGCAAAACTACTAAATTAGTACGATGTTTGAACCTAATTTTACAAAGATGAAGCCAAAGTATATTTTAATGTTGACGATGTGTGTTTTATCCTTGCACTCTTGTGTTTCTTTAAAGAAATTCAAAGACTTAGATTCCGATTTTGCTCGTATAACTTCTGTTAAAGATTCCCTAAATCTAGTTCACAACGATTTGGAACTCTTTAATACGGAGTTAAATGCTTCTGTATTTAGACTGTCTCTTCGTTCTAGTTCATTAGAAAATGACACTATTTTACTAGGTAAAGAATTTAGACGTAAATCGAGAGCATATGATGATTTAACTAATTCCTATGAGGTTTTAATGAAAAACAATTCTACTACCATGGCAAAACAGGCTTCGGAGAATAAGGATTTGATGGAGCGCCTAGGTCAGATGGAAGTAGGATTAGAAGAAAGAGAAATCGCCATAAAATCTAGAGAACTTGAAGTCGCTAATCTAAATGATTTATTAAAACAAAAAGACGCGAACCTTACCAGTTTGAAAAGTAGTGTAGCAAAAGCCTTATTAGGCTTTAAAGGAGAAGGATTGACTGTAGAGCAACGCAAAGGGAAGTTGTATGTCTCGCTAGAAAACAGTTTATTGTTTAGTTCTGGTAGTTGGAGAGTTAGTACGAAAGGTAAGGATGCTATTACGGAGCTTTCTAAGGTTTTAGCAGGCCAAACGGACTTACAGATACTAGTAGAAGGTCACACCGACAATGTGCCTTATAACGGCTCTGGTTTAGTAAAAGATAACTGGGATTTAAGTGTAATGAGAGCAACCTCAATTGTAAAGATATTAAGTAATAATAAAGGATTAAACTCATTGAACATTACTGCTGCTGGAAAAGGTCCTTATAGCCCTTTAGTCGAAAATGATAGTCCTGAAAATAGAGCAATGAATAGGAGGATAGAGATTATTTTAAGTCCTAATATGGACGCTCTAATGAATTTATTAGAATAAGTATTAAAGCTTTACTTCCACTAGGTTAATTCTTTTTCCAAAGAAATGTTGTGCACTTTGCTCAAAAGAATCGGTATAATCGGAAACAAAAAATTGATGCGGTGAACAGGGTAATTCTGTTGCTAGTAAATCAGCCTCGACTAGACTTTCTTTTACAAATTTAGATACGATTTTTGCAGAGTTAATAATCTTGACTTTAGTAGTGTAATACTGCTTTATTTCGTCTTCAATTAAAGGATAGTGTGTGCAGCCAAGTATTAGAAAATCAATATTTTTAAGTTGTTCGTTTTCTAAGTAGTTGGCAATTATAGTAGAAGAAATTTTATGTTTATAAAAACCTTCTTCAATCATAGGTACAAGTAGTGGAGTTGCTAAAGAAGAAACGGAAATTGTTTTGTTTTTCTCTTTTAATTTTGAGGCATATACATCAGAGCTAATTGTGTTTTTAGTTCCAATAATTCCTACTTTTTCTGCTATGCTCGTACTTGTGTAATTTACAACGGGGTCTATTACATTTATAGCGATTGCCAAATCAGTACAGCACTTTTTAACTTCATTAAATGCTAAAGCAGAAGCCGTATTACAGGCTATAACAACCATTTTACATTTTTGTTCTATTAAGAACTTTGTAATGTTAGTGCTGTAATTTTTAATGGCCTCTCCGGACTTATCTCCATAAGGAAGATGCTTTGTATCTCCAAAATAGACTATACGCTCATTTGGCATCAGTTTAGTTATCTGATGTCCAACTGTAAGGCCTCCTATTCCAGAGTCAAATATTCCTATGGGATTCGTTTTTTTCATGCAAAAAAAACATCCCCGAAGGGATGTTTCAATAAGGTAGTTGTTGTTATAGGATACCTAATTTAGCTTTCACTAATGGCATAATATCATGCGATTCTTTACCAAATACAATTGAACCTAAACTTATATCGAAAATATAAGTATATCCATTCTCTTCGGCTACTAAGTTAATAGCATTTTGAGCTTTCTCAAGTAATGGAGCTAAAACTTCATTTCTTTTTTGCTGAATACTCTCTTGACTCGATTGTTGAAATTGTTGAATACGCATTTCAAGATCTTGAATTTCTTTGATCTTTGCTTCTTTAACGATTTCTGTCATTAAAGCTTCATTTGCCTGAAATTCTCCAGCCTTTGTTTGGTATTCACCGTACATCGCTTGGACTTGCGCTTCTAATAATTGATTGTACTCTTGTATCGCTTTATCTGCATCTGCAGTTTCTGGCATTACCATTAGGAGTTGTTCCGAGTGGATATGTCCGAATTTGTCTTGTGCAAAAATTGAACTTGTAAAACAAGTTAATAGTACCAATACAATAGCTGAGATTTTTTTCATTTTTCGTTTGTTGAGATTAATAGTCGTAACCAAGCTTATCCAATATCTTTTCACTCTTATCTAGGTTGTCATCTGCATAGAGCATCAATAAATCACTTGACTTATCGAATATTACTCCATACCGTCCTTCTTTAGAGAATTCTTGAATAGCGTTGTAAATTTGATTTTGTATAGGTCTAATAAGTTCTTCTTGCTTTTTAAACAAGTCTCCTTCTGTACCAAAACGCAGTTGCTGTAAAGCCTTTGCATCCTTTTCTTTTTGTATTATTTCGTCTTCACGAGTTTGACGCATTTTGTCTGTTAAAAGGACCTTGTCTGTTTGATAGGCTCTATATAACTGGTCTATTTCTTGGTATGCTTTTTCTATGTCTTCTTGCCAGTCGTACGATAAATCATCCAGCTGTTGCTGTGCCTGTTTATATTCTGGAATGTGCTCCAAGATAAATTGAGAATCCACGTAAGCAAATTTCTGAGCCCAAGTTGAACCCGAAATCAAAAAGAAACTGAGTACTAATATTAACCTTTTCATAGAGCGAATTTATATAATTTAAAATTGTTGTCCAATAGAAAAATGGGTTTGCCATCCACTCTTTTCTGTAGAACCTTCTAATGGATCGAAACCATGTCCAAAATCCACACCTAATAAACCAAACATCGGCATAAAAATACGAATTCCTACTCCTAAAGTTCTCTTAACCTCAAACGGATTAAATTCTCGTCCAGCACTCCATGCATTACCGGCTTCCGCAAAAGCTGTAGCATAAACTGTGGAACTAGGATTAAGCGATAATGGGTAACGCATTTCTAAATAGTATTTGCTATAAATACTTCCACCTCCTGGTAAGTGTTGCGAAACAGCCTGATTTGCATAACCTCTTAATCCTACTACTTCTCTACCATCCATGGCATAGCCAGATAGCCCATCTCCACCAATATAGAAACGTTCAAATGGTGGTAAACCAACTTCGTCGTTGTAGCTTCTTAAAAAACCAAACTCACTATGTGCTTTGATTACTAGATTCGCAAATGGATTGGTATACCACGTACTGCTCATTTTAATTTTGAAATATTCCAACCATTCGTATTTATCCTCTAACGTCATAGTACTGTAATCTTTGTCGTTAAAAAGAGAATAGGGTGGTGTGAAATGCCCAGTTAAGGTAAATTGAGAACCTGCTTTAGGGAATATAGGATCGAAAACAGAGCTTCTAGAAATCACCGATCTATAGGTGATGTTTTTAGAAACACCATTACTAAATCCTGGAACTAGCTGTCTGTTTGATAATGTATATTGTTGGAAACTTATAGATTGACTGGTTGAGAAGTAATCATCTGGCCATCGTAGTCTTTTACCAAGGCCTAAATTTACTCCTGTAATATCCATTCTATTTTCTACATCGTCTGTACTGTAGTTTTGTATTGAGTGGTATACAGTAAAGCTTAAAGCATTTGGCTTACTTCCTCCTAACCAAGGTTCAGTAAAAGAGAATGAATAGTTTTGATAGTAGGAGCCATTCGAGCTAGCTCTTAAAGAAATTTTTTGGCCATCGCCAGAAGGTAATGGTGACCAACCTTTTTTGTTGAGTATGTTTTTAAGTGAGAAGTTGTTAAAGGTTAATCCGAAAGTACCTACAACTCTACCTGCTCCCCATCCACCTTGTAATTCAATCTGATCCGATGGTTTTTCTTCAACTGTATACTCTATATCTACATTCCCTGTTTGAGGATCTGGCTTTGGGGTAACACCAAGTGTTTGTGGGTTAAAATAATTAAGCCTGTTTAGTTCTTCTTGGGAACGTATAACATCTGAACGACGGAATAGCTCTCCCGGTTTCGTTCTAATCTCACGCATTATTACGTGTTCATTAGTTTTCGTGTTTCCGCTAACTGTAACTTTATTTATCGTTGCTTGTTTCCCTTCGTAGATTCTAATTTCAAAGTCGATTGAATCTTCTTCTGCTAAAATTTCTATTGGGTCTATATTAAAGAATAAGTAACCATCGTCCATATACAATGAGCTGATGTCTGTTCCAGACATACTCATTTGTAAACGCTCGCTCATCATCTTTTGGTCGTATACATCTCCGGCCTTTATTCCCAACATTTGGTTTAAGAATTCAGACTTGTATTTGGTGTTACCCAACCACGATATATTTCTAAAGTGGTATTGTAATCCTTCTTCAATTGTAAGATTAATTCCAATTAATTTATCAGAAACAGTTGTAATTTCTTCTTCCACAATTCGAGCATCTCTATATCCTTTTTCATTGTAAAGGGCTATGATACTCTGCAAGTCTGTTTGGTATGCCTCGTTAAGGAATTTAGAAGTTTTGAAAACTCTAAAAAAGCTTTTCTCTTTCGTTTCCTTTAATTGACGTTTTAACTTTTTTGTTTTAAACTTTGTAACTCCAGAGAAATTAATTTCATTAATTTTTATTTTCTCTCCTTTATTAATTTCAACTTCAAGAATTACACTAGCGATTACAGTAGTGTCTACCTTTTGATTAATAGTTACCTGAGTGTTGAGATACCCTTTATCTGTAAAGTATTCTTTAACTATATGTTGTGTGTTATTTATGAGGTTGTCGTTTACTATTTTACCCTTAACAAGCTCTACTTTTTCTCTAATTTTGTCTACTTCAGATTTCGAAGCTCCAATAAAACCAAATTTTGACAATCGTGGAAGTTCCTCTAAAGTAATGGCGAGGAAAATATTGTTACCGAGTATTTTACTGACTTCAATTTGAATGTCTGCAAATAAATTCTGTGCCCATAATTTTGTAATTGCTTTGGAGATTTCTTCTCCGGGAATCATGATTTTATCACCTACAGTTAATCCTGACAGCGTAATAATTGCATTTTTATCTAGATTGGTAATCCCTTGTATGGTAATCCCCGCAACTTCATATTCCACGGGTCTTTCATAGGATACGTTTTCTAGGGTATTTCCCACATTTATTTGCGCTTTTAATGGCGCGATAAAAAGGAATAGTAAGGGTATAAAAAATAGTTTTTTCATGTTATTTGTTGATCTGTTCGCTAGTCTTTCCAAATCGTCTTTCTCTCTGTTGATAATCAATTACTGCAGTAAACAGGTCGTCCTTTTTAAAGTCAGGCCATAAAACGGGAGTAAAATACAATTCAGAATAAGCCAATTGCCAAAGTAGGAAATTACTTATTCTGTGTTCACCACTAGTCCTAATCAGTAAGTCTGGGTCTGGTATAGCAGCGGTATATAAATATTTGTTTATTAGGTCACTATTAATTTCTTCGGTGCTAATTTCGTTTTTTAAGACTGCTTCTGCAATACTTTTTACTGCAGAAGTAATTTCTTTTCTTGAACTATAACTCAGTGCGAAAATTAAATTTAAACCGGTGTTGTTTTCTGTTTTACTTACCACATCTGCAAACTTCCGTTTACATCTTTTTGGTAAATCTTCTGTGTCTCCAATAGTAAGGATCTTTACGTTGTTCTTCATAAAGCCCTCCAACTCCTTGGTTAAAGAGTCTACCATCAATTCCATCAATGTATTTACCTCTACTTTGGGTCTATTCCAGTTTTCCGTAGAAAAAGTATAGAGCGTTAAGAATTCAACCCCTATGTCGTTACATGCTTGAACTACTTCTCTAACCGCTTTAACTCCACTTTTATGCCCAATAGCCCGTAGAAATCCATTTTTCTTGGCCCATCTTCCATTACCGTCCATAACAACGGCAATATGTTGTGGAATCTTATCGGTATTAATGTTTTTTAACAATAAACTCATTTAGGGTAGTAATGCTTTAGGGCATTTATGGGCTTTGTTTCTAATTTTATAACTGAAGGTAATTCCAGTAAAGTTGTACCAATCGTTGTTGTTTGTATTCCCTCGGCTCTTTCCATTAGTAATCTCTATTTCTGATGGATTACTCCATGCTGCAGCCTCAGAGCTAAGTAAATTTGGATCTATATAAACGGTGCTTACATCGTCTAGATAATCAGTTTGTGCTGATCTCCAAGTCCATTCGAAAGCGAGAGACCATTTTTTACTTACATTCATTTTATAGCCAAAACCAAAAGGTATTGCCAAAGCCATACGGCTGTATTTTTTACCAGTATTTGGGAGCTGAGTACCTTGCCCTTCTGTTCCCAATGGTTGGAGTTCTATTTGTGTCCCCATTACTTTTGGGTTGAATAGAATCCCCGAAATTCCTGCAAATAAATACGGACTATATGTTGTTTTTCTTTTTCTAGAACTAAACTTAAAAAAATTAAATTCAAATCCTAAATTAAGGTCTAGTATAGCCGATTCAAAACTTAAATTCCGAGCGATTGTATTTGGGTTTTTCGCCCATTCGTCGCTTGCTTTAATTTTTCCTGCTTGTATACTTGTTCTAATACTTAGGTAATCGTGGGCGTTTCTTTTGTACATAAACCCAATTGCAGGAGATTGATGAAGTAGTACTTGCTCTGCTTTTTCATACCCTACATCTCCATAATAGCCCGAGCTACCCACGAAAAAACCAAATTCGTTTTTTTGGGCATATCCGACTACACAGAAGCATAATGTGACTATTAAAAAGAAGTGTTCCTTTATCATAAAGCTCTCTAAAAGGCTGCAAATATAGTGTTTTACTTGTGTTTATAGAACTAATTCCTTTTGTCTAAACCCCAAAGCAATTTGTTTCGTAAAGTACTAGCAAAATCTTGTGTTTCTGTCTCGATCATATTTATTTTAAAGTCTTCCTTTTTGATCGTTAATTCTACGCCTGCATCTATTGTTTGTATGCGAGAATCAAGTGCTACTAGAAACTGATTTGCCCTTCCTTCTACTTTTACTTTCACCTCATATTCATCACTAATAACGAGTGGTCTTACGTTTAAATTGTGAGGTGCTATTGGTGTGATAATAAAATTGTTGGAACCGGGCATTACTATAGGGCCACCACAGCTTAAGGAGTATCCTGTGGAGCCAGTAGGCGTAGATATAATTAAACCATCAGCCCAGTAAGAATTTAAATACTGATCGTTAATATAGGTCGTAATTGTAATCATCGAAGTGGTGTCTTTCCTCGATATAGTAACTTCATTTAAGGCAAAGTTTAGCTCTCCAAAAATAGGTTCTTCGGTCTCAAGTTTTAATAAAGTACGCCGATCTATGGTATAGCGTTTATTAACCAACTGTTTAATAGTTTTTGGGATTTCGTCTTTTGCAATATCAGCTAAGAATCCCAGTCGCCCAGTATTTACCCCTATTATTGGGATCTCAGTATCCCTAATTAAGGTTGTTGCGTCTAGTATAGTTCCATCGCCCCCAACACTTACAAATAAATCGATGTCGTTTTTTAATTCCGAATACGAGTTAAAGGTATTTAAGAATAAATTTAAATTGATTTGTTTGGATAGGAAATCGTAAAATGGTTCGTACACCAAAATTTCCATTTGCGCCTTCTCTAATTCTTGGAAAAGTTCAAGAACAAAAGGTGCTACGTCTTCTTGGAATTGTTTTCCATAAACAGCTACTTTCATAACTTATATGTTCAAGTATCTAATAAATGAACCGAACCTATCGTCCAGTCCTTTTTGGTGAATATTCTTATGATGTGTTGCGATAATTTTATATTCATATCGCTCAAATGTTTGTATAATACTAGAGAGTTCTTCTCTATTTATTTTTATAATTACCTCTAGTAATGTTGGCTCCTTTTTATTTGGAATACATACCAAACTAATAATTTTAGCATCGCTAGCTTCTATAATCTGAGCAATTTGTACCAGACTATAATCTTGTTGCTTAATCTCTAAATGTAATAAACCTCCTAATTCGTCAACGTTAAGCCACTCACAGGTTTTTTTGAATAAATCTGCTGCAGTTAAACAGCCTAAATATTTCTGATTCTCATCTAAAATAGGCAGAAGGCTAAGATTGGTTTTAGAGAAATAACTCAATGCTGAATAAAGAGGCTCTTCAACCTGAATTTTATGATTTAAAAGAACGTGTTGTAGGTCTTTAATTTTGCTAATTTCGGTTGCCCCTAAAGCGTCTTCTTCTTCTAATAAGCCAATATAGCCCTTAGGTCCTATTACTGGAACTTGAGACAATTTATACTCCTCAAGAAAGCTTAAAGCTGTCTTTATAGTATCCGTTAGACGAAGGACAGGAATTTGAGATTGTATTAAATCGCTTGCAATCATAGCTCAATGCTTTGTACAAACTTAGTATTTTTTAACTTTGCCCTCTGTAATTACTACTAAAAATGTAAAATTATGACCCGACTAAGTGTAAATATCAATAAGGTAGCCACCTTGCGTAATGCACGTGGACATAACACTCCTAACTTGTTGCAAGTCGCAAAAGATATAGAGCGCTTTGGTGCCGAGGGCATTACAGTTCATCCTAGGCCCGACGAACGACATATTCGTTATGCTGATGTAAGAGATTTAAGTCCGATTGTTAAGACTGAATTTAATGTTGAAGGTTACCCTAATCGCGTTTTTATTGATTTGGTAAAAGAGGTAAAACCCGCTCAGGTAACCTTAGTGCCCGATCCTCCGGGAGCTTTAACTTCTAATTCAGGTTGGGATACATTAAAAAACAAAGCACTTTTGACCGACGTAATCGCTGAGTTTAAAAAGGAAGGTATACGGACTTCAATTTTTGTGGGTACCGACTTAGCACTTATTGAAGGTGCGAAATTAGTTGGAGCAGAAAGAGTAGAATTGTATACTGAACCTTATGCCGATTTATATCCGGTAAATATTAAGGCGGCCATAAAGCCTTTTGCAGACGCAGGAATTTTTGCAGAGCAATTAGGTTTAGGCTTAAACGCTGGTCATGATTTAAGTCTAGATAATTTAAAATTTTTCGCTGAGAATGTTCCAGCCTTAATGGAGGTCTCTATAGGTCATGCATTGATTTCTGACGCCCTCTATTACGGTTTAGAAAATACAGTACAAATGTATTTAGCTCGATTAAATGGTTGATATACTTCATTCAAAAATCATAGGCACGGGTAAGCCCTTAGTTATATTACATGGTTTATTTGGAATGCTCGATAACTGGCAAGGCCTCGCAAAAGAATTCGGACAGTTTTTTGAGACCCATATTGTAGATCAACGAAATCATGGAAAGTCTTTTCATGCAGATGTACATAATTACGAACTTATGTGTGCTGACCTCTTGGAATATTTAGATGCTAATCATTTAGATAAGATTTTATTGTTAGGTCATTCTATGGGAGGGAAAACAGCCATGCTTTTTGCTACTTTGTATCCAGAGCGAGTAGAAAAATTAGTAGTTGTAGATATAGCTCCAAAATATTATGCGCCTCATCATCAAGAAATCCTTGCGGGTTTATTGGCAGTAGACGAAGCAAGTGTTAAATCAAGGAAAGAAGCTGAGGCCATTTTGTCGCAGCATTTTGCTCAAGTAGGAATTAGACAATTCCTACTTAAAAACCTGTATTGGAAAACTAAAAATGATCTCTGTTTTAGGTTTAATTTAAAAGCTCTTGCTAATGAGATTCATCACGTAGGTGATGCTTTAATTGCAGATTCAGTATTTCATGAACCTACTCTATTTATAGATGGTCAAAACTCCAATTATATTGAGCCAGAAGATCATGAGCTAATTGAAACTCATTTCCCAGATGTTCAAATAGTTGAAGTTCCTAATGCTGGCCACTGGGTACATGCAGAAAATCCAAACTATTTCTTTGAAGTCGTAAGTAGGTTTTTAATCTACTAAAACAAATTGTTGCGCTTAACCGAGACTTTTCTATATTTATTGCAAAAAAAAATACCATGGATAAATCAGTTCTTTTCACCAACGATGCTTCTGTATTGGGGATATTAGTAATTATTTTGGCTTTTATTTTTTATACTTCTTCTTCGAATCATCCTGTTTGGAAGAAGTTTTACACTTATATACCTGCCTTATTGCTGTGTTATTTCTTACCCTCCATACTCAATTCAATGGGCGTAATCTCAGGAGAGGAGTCAGGCTTGTATTTCATGGCTTCAAGGTATTTATTGCCCGCATCTTTGGTTTTACTTACCCTCAGTATAGATCTTAAAGGGATTGTAAACTTGGGACCAAAAGCAATCATCATGTTTTTGGCAGGAACATTCGGTATTGTAATTGGTGGCCCTTTAACCATACTGCTATTGTCGGCTATTTCCCCAGATTTAGTTGGTGGAGTGGGGCCCGATGCTGTTTGGAGAGGTCTTGCGACAATTGCAGGATCTTGGATTGGTGGTGGTGCTAATCAAACTGCTATGAAAGAAATGTTTGGTAGTAGTGATAAGCTTTTTAGTGCAATGATTACAGTTGATGTAATTGTTGCTAATATATGGATGGCCTTTTTGTTATATGGTGCAGGCATCTCCGAAAAAGTTGACAAATGGTTTAAAGCTGATTCAAGTTCTATAGAAAATTTAAAAAACAATTTAGCAGCTTACCAATCTAAAGTTACACGTGTTCCTAGTTTAACAGATCTAATGGTTATTATAGCAATTGGATTAGGTTTTACAGGTCTTGCGCATATGGGTGCAGATGTTATTGCTCCATGGGTAGCAGAAAATGCTCCACATTTGGCAAAGTTTAGTCTAACCTCTAAGTTTTTTTGGTTAATTGTTATTGCTACTACTGGTGGCCTATTCCTTTCATTTACCAAGCTTAAGTCTTTCGAAGGTGCTGGTGCATCAAAAGTAGGTTCTGTCTTCCTGTATATTCTGGTAGCTACTATAGGTATGAAAATGGACGCTCTTTCAATATTTGAGAATCCAGGTTTGTTTTTAATAGGTATTGTATGGATGATGATACACATCACCGTTTTACTCGTAGTAGGGAAATTGATTAAAGCGCCTTTCTTTTTTGTTGCTGTAGGTTCTCAGGCAAATGTTGGTGGCGCAGCTTCTGCGCCTATTGTAGCTTCTGCTTTTCATCCGGCCCTTGCTCCGGTTGGAGTCTTATTAGCCGTTCTAGGTTATGCATTAGGAACGTATGCAGCATGGTTCTGTGCTGTGCTTATGCAAACTGCCGCTGGCGGATTATAATTTTATGAATTCACAGATTTCCTGGTCTTGCAGTACACTTACCCTGGCACAGTGCGATGGGTAAGTAATGGTGTATTCTGTTTGGATGTTAAATGATGCTTTTGTATTAAAAAGGCTCACACACTCTAAGTTACCACTCGCAGAAAATCGACTTATTTTATAGGTATTTTCTAGTGGTTCTTTTATGAACTCAAACCAAGAGCCTGCACCTTCGCCAGCCAACCATTTTGCAGATTTAGTTAGGTTATTGGGCAGGCAGGGAACTGTTTGGGTTTTGCTCGAGCTCTTCATTATAATAGTGTTTTACAATTGGATTAAAAGTTGCCATTAAATTCCACATCGGTGTAGGGGTTAGGGTAGCTGGAAATCGAAGTGCTAATTTGTTAAGTACCTTTGGGTTTCCTTTTAATAAAGCATCACATACAAACCGTGAGCAATTTGTTCCCGTAGAAACAAATGGTCCGTAAGGAATCCAATCTTCTTCTTGAAGTCTAGTTATATAGGCTTCTGTTTTTGCTACATCAATTCTCATTAATGAGGCGTGTATAGCTCCTGTGCCATGTGTAGATTGGTTCTTTTGTAAATCGTTTAATATACTCGTAAGGTTTGTTAGTACACCATTTCCGAAGACCGCTTTAGTTTTAATTTCAAGGTCAAAATCTGTAGCTACGCTACGAACTCTTCCATGTCCAAGTGGGCTATGATAGCGCCCAAAATCGAAATATTTGCAAATTTTAGTATCATCGTTTATAAGTACTATTGCCGCATGACCTACTTTATAATACCCGTTTTTGTTGAACCCCAAAAAACGCATTGGTCCATCGTACCAAGAATCTGCTTGCTTGCATTTTGTTTCTGGCCAAGCCAAAGCTATTGCGTATCCGCTGTGCATACTTTTTGTTTTAGTAAAACATCATCATCAATTAACACTTCTTTGGTAGTATTTAGTTGCCTATATATAAATGCATCTGAATTTATGCGTGGTCAAATATAAGATTCTTTTGGACTTTTTTTTAGGTATTTATTTATCCAAAAATCTAAAATATTTGTGATCAATTCTATCTTTATAAGTCTGTAAATCTCAGTTTTAATCTTTGTTTAGCCTGCATTTTGATGGTTTATTATTTTATGATGTCTATTGATTCATCTTAATAGATTTGTTTTTCTCTTTTTAGTTAGCCACTAATTAGTGGCTTTCAGGATAACTCACCTTTACTTAATGGCATCTAGGTATGTAAATACACGCTTGTCACCATTAGTTGTACTGTACTTATGTTTGTGTAGATGAAAAAAAAGAGCCGCTGTAGGCGGCTCTTTAAAGTAAATTTTAAACTGTAAAATACTAATACCCAATTTTGGTTCGTACTTTCTTTAAAACTATCTGAGCTATGCTTCTAGCTTTTAGTGCTCCTTTTTGAAGTTCATCCTCTATTAGATTTTTATTCTCCATAAGCTCGTTAAACTTTTTTCTTTCTGCAGCGTATTTGGTAATTATTAGCTCGTATAATGCTTGTTTCGCATGTCCGTAACCATAATTCCCTCCCTTATAATTGGCTTTCATAATAGCAATGTCTTCTGGGGATGCTAAAAGTTTGTAAATGGAAAATACATTACAAGTCTCTGTATCCTTAGGATCCTCCATGGCGGTAGAGTCAGTATCAATCCCCATAATGGTCTTGCGAAGTTTTTTATCTGGCAAGAATATATTGATGAAGTTATTGTACGATTTACTCATCTTTTGGCCATCTGTACCCGGAATAATCATAACCCTTTCATCAACCGTAGCTTTAGGTTCAATCAATGTTTCGCCGTAAGTATGGTTAAAAGTACCCGCCATATCTCGAGCCATCTCTATATGTTGAATTTGATCTTTTCCTACTGGAACAATTTCGGCATCGTATAAAAGAATGTCAGCAGCCATAAGCACTGGATAAGTAAATAATCCTCCATTTACATTATGCAGCTTACTCGCTTTGTCTTTAAAGGAGTGAGCATTCGCTAACATAGGGTAAGGCGTAAGGCAATTTAAATACCACATCAACTCACATACTTCTGGGATGTCTGATTGTCGATAGAAAATATTATTATCTGTATTAAATCCAAAAGCCAGCCATGCAGCAGCTGTAGCAAAGGTGTTTTCTTTTAATAATGCAGCGTCTCTAATAGTCGTAAGAGAATGCATATCTGCAATAAAAAATAAAGATTCATTTTTTGGATCTTTAGAAAGTTCTATTGCTGGGATTATTGCCCCTAATAGATTTCCTAAATGTGGAATTCCACTACTTTGTATACCTGTTAATATTCTTGCCATGGTTTTGTCTTCTAGTCTGAATTGGTAAAAATAGCAAAGCCATTGTTATTTTCTAATTCCTATTCGTTAAAAGTTTATATTTTTGCACAGTGAAAATAATATTCTACACTTTACATTTTATTTGGCGTCTCTGGTTCGCCTTCTTGGGCTTTTTTGGTTTGGTGATTTTCTTCCCATTATTATGGGTTTTATTGCTGAACAAAAAATGGTATCCTGCGTTCCATTCTGTCTGTAGAAAGTGGTCTACGTTTCTGCTTTTCTTTAGTGGATTTTATGTAGAGGTGGAGTTTGAGGAAGAATTAGATTCTTCAAAACCATATCTTATTTGTCCGAACCATGTATCGTATTTAGATATACCAGTTATTTTTTCGATTATACCCACGGTGTTTGTTTTTGTAGGTAAAAAATCGCTTTCTAAATTACCTATTTTTGGTTGGGTTTATAAAAAAACCATGATTTTGGTAGATCGTGCTAGTAAGAGAAGTTCCTATCAAGCTTATAAACATGCATCAGAAAGAATTTCTCAGGGAGTAGGGATAACTATTTTCCCAGAAGGTGGTATTCCAGAGCACGATGTGAAGTTGCAACGGTTTAAAAACGGTGCTTTTAGAATGGCGATAGAGCAAAATGTAGACCTAGTCCCTGTAACTTTTATAGATAATAAAAGATGTATGCCTAGTGATCGATTACAAGGAAAGCCCGGTAAATTAAAAGTGTTTGTACATAAGCCTATTAAGGCTGGAACTTATACCACAGAAACTATTCATGAGTTTAAGGATTTTGTTTTCAAAACCATAAACGATAAATTGACTTATTATGAAAGTAGACGATAAATTAGTAGAGCGATTAGCTCACCTTTCTAGATTAGAATTTGAGGCTGAAGCAAAGATAAAGATGAAGTCGGATTTTGAGAAAATATTAGACTTTGTTGAAAAACTTGATAAAGTAGACACTTCTGGTGTAGCTCCTTTGGTATACATGAGTGCAGAAACCAACGTACTTAGAGTAGATGCAGTAAAAGGTGAAGTGAGCCAGGAAGAAGCTCTAAAAAATGCTGGAGGAAAAGACACCGATTATATCCGAGTACCTAAAGTGATTAAAAAGTAAAACCTACTATTGTTTTTATTTTGCCCTTTTGTTATCGAAAAATGTTTGCATTAATTCTGCACACTCTTCAGCGAGTAAATTCGATTGAACAATTGTTTTGGGGTGGAAAAGAGAAATACCTAATTTGCTTACGCCTCTTTTAGTGTCTTTTGCGCCATACACTACTTTCTTTATTTGAGTCCAATAAGATGCTCCAGAGCACATAACACATGGTTCAATGGTAACATAAAGAGCGCATTCTTTCAAATACTTCCCTCCTAAATGTTCTGCAGCAGAAGTAAATGCCTGCATCTCGGCATGAGCTGTAACATCGTTAAGTTGTTCTGTAAGGTTGTGTGCTCTAGCAATAATTTGCCCATCGCTAACAATTACAGCACCAATTGGAATTTCATCTAAGTCAAAGGCCTTCCTTGCTTCCTTGAGTGCTTCACGCATATAGTATTCGTCTGGTCTGTCTAGGATCATTTTTGTCGTTTGTGGTAAATCTACTTATACAATATGGTTAATTTGTTTTTATGCGCCCTTTATTGTGCTCTAATTTAATGTTGTTCTCAAAACGGTGCTGCTATAAATTCTTTCTTATTTAATTTCAATTAGTTACTTGATTTTTAAAAGTTTAGTACTTTGATTTTTATAAGGCTAACTCCAATTGTATTGTTATCTTTGCAAAAATTTTGAATATGTCCAAAGGTAATTTCAGATCCGAAAAACGCGTAGGTAAGATAAAGGCTTACAAAGCAGATGAGCGTCAAAAAACGGAAGAACGAAAAAAGCGTCATCTCGATCCAGAGAAGCGTAGTGAAGACCGTAAGAGAGCAGCTGAAAATAAAAAAGGCTATTCTACTTATGTAAAAAAACGTACGAATACTACTTTTAGTAAAGCTAAAGAAGATAGTATTCCAGACGATAAAATGCGGATTAATAAATTCTTAGCTACCGGAGGGACTTGTTCTCGTAGAGAAGCAGAGAAGTTTGTTACAGCTGGTGCTGTTACCATTAACGGTAAAGTAGTTACCGACTTAAGCTATAAAGTTTCCCCATCTGACTTGGTTAAGTTTAATGGCGAAACAATTCGCGGTGAAAAGAAAAAATACATTCTTTTAAACAAGCCTAAAGATTTTATCACGACTACTTCAGACGATAGAGATCGTAAGACGGTAATGCAGTTGGTAGAAAATGCTTGTACTGAGAGAATTTACCCAGTAGGGAGATTAGATAGAAATACGACTGGTTTACTATTGTTTACGAACGATGGAGAATTGGCTAAGAAATTAGTACATCCTAAGCACGGTGTTCGTAAAATTTACCACGTTTCTCTAGATAAGAAATTAGCAAAGCACCATTTAAATGCCATTGCTAACGGTATTACTTTAGACGATGGTCCTGCTCCGGTAGATAGTATTTCCTTTATTGAAGGAGAGCCTCACACACAAATAGGTATCGAGTTACATATTGGACGAAACCGAATCGTAAGAAGAATTTTCGAAAGTTTTGGTTACGAAATACTTACCCTCGATAGAGTTGTTTTTGGTAACCTTACCAAGAAAGATGTAAAAAGAGGTTCGTGGAAAAATCTAGACAAAAAAGAGCTAGACCTTCTACGAATGTTGTAAAATATAATTTTAGTACTTTCAACGTTTCATATAAACGTTGAAAGTGCTTTTTTTAAACAGTTACCTAATATCCTGTTGTTTTCTGCGTTTGTTTATTGAAATTTTTAGAATTTGAAACAAAACAAAACAAATAAAACCTTACTACTGCTTTCTGCGCTAGTAATAGGAATCGCAACTTTGTGGTTTACCAATGGTTTGGTAAAAGACATTAAAAGTGAGGAACGTACCAAAGTAAAAATTTGGGCAAAGGCTACCGAACAAACTACACATATAGATAACCTAGACGAAGATATTAGCTTTGTATTTGAGGTTATTAATCACAACAACACCATTCCTGTAATCCTTACAGACGACCTTGGTAAGATTCTTTATCACAAAAACTTTCCTTCTAAAAAAGTAGAAAAAGAAGGTTACTTAAATCGACAACTACTCCTTATGAAGGCCAGTAGCGAGCCTATAGTTTTTGAATATGCCGATGGTAAAGAAAATAGAATCTATTATAAAGACTCTATTATCCTGACTAGATTAAAATACTTCCCTTATGTAATTTTGCTTGTGGTAGCCTTGTTTATTTTAATTGGCTATTTAGCATTTAGTGCATCCAGAAAGGCTGAACAAAATAAAGTATGGGCTGGTATGGCAAGAGAAACGGCACATCAGATAGGTACACCTTTATCTTCGCTTATGGGTTGGGTAGCCTTATTGCAAGAAAAACCAGGGGTAGATGATATTGCACTGGAAATGAACAAAGATATTTTGCGCCTGCAAACTATTGCCGAACGATTTTCTAAAATTGGTTCCCAGCCCGAATTGTCTAATGTAAATATTAGTAAGGTTCTGGAGCGCTCTTTTAACTATATGAAAGATCGTTCTTCAGCAAAAGTCAATTATAATTTCGATGTGAATTCTGCTTTTTTTGCAAATATAAATCCACAACTTTTTGCTTGGGTAATAGAAAACATCCTTCGTAATGCTATAGATGCTGTACAGCAAAAAGGGAGCATTAGATTGAGTATAAAAGAAGAAAATAAAAAGATTTTTGTAGATATTACAGACAGTGGTAAAGGGATTAAGCCAAGCCAACTAAAGACTGTTTTTGAACCTGGTTTTACCACCAAAAAAAGAGGTTGGGGCTTAGGACTTTCTCTAGTAAAACGTATTGTAGAAGATTATCATAAAGGCCAAGTTTTTGTGCTGTCCTCCGAATTAAATAAAGGGACAACCTTTAGAATTATCCTAAATAAAGCTTAATGGCAGGGATTTATATACACATCCCATTTTGTAAACAAGCCTGCAATTATTGTGATTTTCATTTTTCTACTTCTTTAAAAATGAAATCATCTTTTGTCGCTGCTTTACTAATGGAGATAGAATTGAGGAAGTCGGTTTTTGAAAACCAAAGTATAGAAAGTATCTATCTCGGTGGGGGTACACCATCGCTTTTAAATGCTAGCGAGCTTACACTCATATTTGAGAAATTAGCTTCCAGCTTTTCTATAAGTCCAGATGCAGAAATTACACTTGAAGCGAATCCAGATGATTTGACTTTTGAGAAAATCCAAGAGCTTAAAACCACACCAGTTAATAGATTGAGTATCGGGATACAGTCTTTTCGCGATGCGGATTTAAAATTTATGAATCGTGCCCATACTAGTTCAGAAGCATTAAGCTCTATTAATATGTGTAAGGAAGCTGGTTTTACTAACCTAACCATCGATTTAATTTATGGTACGCCTGGAATGGATGAGAATGCGTGGCTAGAGAACCTGCAAATAGCATTCAAATTAAATATCCCACATATATCGTCTTATGCTTTAACAGTTGAAGAGAAAACAGCTTTACATTATCAAATACTTGCTAATAAAACACCTGAGTTAGATGAGCAACAGAGTGCTTTGCAGTTCGAGATTCTAATGGCTGAGATGAAAAATAATGGGTATGAACAATATGAGATTTCTAACTTTTGTAAGCCGAATTCATATAGTAGACACAATAGTTCGTATTGGAAAAAAGATAATTATTTGGGCTTAGGTCCTTCGGCACATTCTTTTTTAGGTGATAAGCGCTTGTGGAATGTGTCTAATAACGGCAAGTATATTAAATCTTTAGAAAAGGGTATACTTCCTTTGCAAGAGGAGTGTTTAACTGTGCGAGATCGTTATAATGAGTATGTAATGACTTCCTTACGTACCAAATGGGGCTGCAGTTTACAAGTAATAGAAACTGATTTTTCCTTAGAATTTGCCAATTATTTTAAAGAAGAAATAAAGAGCTATGTTGTGCAAGGGTATGTAAACTTAGAAATGGAGGTTTATTATTTAACCGAGTCAGGTAAATTGCTTGCCGATAGAATTGCATCAGATTTGTTTAAGGTATAATTTAGCAACATGAATAAATATTTTTTCTATTTAATCACTTTTTGTGCTTTTTTGAATTCTTGTTCCACAGATTTTAAAGAGCACCAGCTTCCTATAAAAACGTATTCTATTTACTGTGATTCGATTGAATTTAATTCAATTCACCAAGATTTTAAGTCTAACCGATATATCAAGGCTCGCTTAAGTTCTGGGGAGGTTAAAACAGAGGTTAAACTTCGTATGCGTGGAGATTCCTCTCGCGAATATCCAAAAAAGTCATTAAAAGTAAAGACGTTAAAAAAGGATCTTGTTCACGGTAAAAATATTTTTAATTTTAATGCAGAGTACAAAGACCAAAGCTTTAGTCATTCTTATATTTCTTCATTAATTTTTAAAGAATTAGACTATCCGTGCTTCTCTAGTAGTATGGCTCGTTTGTATATAAATGATGCTTTTCATGGATTGTTTTTGGAAATCGAAAATATGGATTCCAATTTCTTAGTTAAAAACAATCTTAATCCTAAGGGAGATTTATACAAAGCAACCAAAGATGGTGCTTGTTTGTATTCTCAATTGGAGTTAGATGAGAAGTGGGAGAAAAAGTCGAATAAGAAAAAAACATGGGCGCCTTTAAGAAAATTGATATACGATCTTACACTTCTTAATCAGTCGGATTTCGAGTCCTATATAAAGGAGAATTTCGATTATTCTAAACTCATCGATTATCTAGCCATAAATAATTTTATTGCCAATGGAAGTACCAATTACCATAACTACTATCTGTATAAGGATGTTCAAAATAATGGGAAATGGATGTTTATTCCATGGGATTTAGATAAATCACTTTCGTATTATAATTGGAAGCCTTTTGCCTATCATTCTACATCGAGCGATTGGGAAAACGACAACCCTATAATTGAACGTTGCTATTTAAGTGAGACTATACGCAGAGACGTACAGCTGAGGTTAGAAAGCTTTGAATCCATTTTAGGGCCTTCCTTTTACGAGCCTATTTTTGCTTCAATAGAGAAGGATTTACAAAGTATTGTTTTAGCGGATTCTGGCGATAAAGTGTCTAACGTTGATCAGTGGAACAAAGCGATTCATATTGAGCGTAAGTTCTTGAAAAATAGAGCTTCACAAGCACTCGAAAAAATGCAAGAATTCCCTTTGTCTTTTGAGGTTCATAAAACCGCGAGACTTTTGTCCAGCCCTTTTTACTTAAGTTGGGATAAAGCATCCGATAGTACAACCGTATCTTATGAGGTTTATGTTTCGAAAGATTTCTTATACCAAGACTCCTTAACTACCCGTATTTATAAAACAGATAATTCTCAACTAAAAGTTGAAGAAGACTTAGCCTTAGGGAAGTATTTCTGGAAAGTAGTAGCGGTGAAGAACAAATTAAAAGTGGCTGGGTTTAATTCCAAAAATAGTTTTGAATTAAGAAAAGGAACCCTATTACCGTCTCACCTAAGCGAAAATTACAACTTAACAGAAAAAGACTCACCATACCTAATAAGTGATTCTTTAAGCATTGGAAAAAATGCTGTTTTATCTGCAGAAGAAGGAGTCGTTTTACTCGTAAATACGAATGCTGAATTGAAAGTTTTTGGTGGCTTAAGCTTTAAAGGATCCATTTTAAATAAAATTCAAATTCGTCCGAGTATACCCGATAGCTATTTCCACTCCATCTATTTTTATTCTACTTCCTTTCCAAACGTTTTAGACCACGTATCTATTTACGATGGATTGATAAATAGTAAGTACAGTAAGTACTCACTAAGCAACGCATCTATAGCTATAAAAAATAGACCAATGCAATTTGGAACTAAAAGACCTTCTATTATTTGGGCATGGCATGGGCATATTTCTATAGACAGTTTGAGCTTGTATGGAAATGGATTTGGTGAAGGAATTAATGTGAATTTTGCTGAAGTAAAAGTGTCAAATAGCCGTTTTTACAATACACCTGATGCCATCGAGTTTATTAATGTTCATGATGGAGAAATATCGAATAATTTCGTTTATAATTCTCCAGACGATGCCATAGATTTAAATGCTTGTACCGATGTGTTAATACACAATAATACCCTAGTAAATTGTGCTGATAAAGGGGTGTCAATAGGAGCGGAGCAGTATGGGAAATCATCAAACATTACCTTATCCAATAATTATATACTCGGCAATAAAATTGGTTTGTCTGTAAAAGATAGCGCCGATGTGTACAGTCATAATAATACATTTACCTATAATTCTATAGCCATAGAAGCCTATAAGAAAAACGAAAAATACAATTTGGGTGGGTCAGTTATTTCAAGGGATGATTTCTTTTATGAAAACCTAACATTTGAAAAAATTGATACTCTTTCTTCTTCTGCTTATTCTAACTTGAGCAGTACATGTAATGTGTTTATGTTAGATGATGCTTATAGAATCCCTCAAGAATTATATTACGATGTAGTTGATGGGACTATTGTATTAATGAATAATTCTCTATTAGAAATGAGTTTATATGGCACTAAACTTATTGTTGATGATATGTATGAAATCTCCTTAAATGGACTTTCTCCTATTCCCGAAAATGCAAATGTGTATATTTATAAAAAGAAACCAAAACAACGAAAATTTATTAATTACCTTGTAGATAAGCACAATCAAGTTAACGAAAATTCTAAATTATCTTTACAGATAAACGATCGTCTCTTTACGCTAAAACATATTGCTAAATGAAAAAGTACTCGCTATTCTTTGTTGTATTGTTTCTCATTTCTTGTAATTCCTTTAACCGTATTGATTCTGTTTTTGTTTCTGACTCTACAGCTGAATTAGCCATTACAAATAATAAAATAGATTCTTTCCTGGAGATAAATATTAGAGCCGATCAAGATTCCATTTACAGGTTGTTATCTATTGTCCCAGAAGCCGATAAAACTACTTTTGAGTTTTTTATGAAACGAAATAGTCATTTCTACGTGTTTCAAAATTCAGAAATCATTTATCAGAATATAGGTATTCAATTTTACCCCTTCATTCAAACTCCAAGTGATGCTCATGTGTTTTATCCAGATAAAAACAAAACCCTTTATCAACTTAAACTTTCTTCTACCGACACTATAAAAGTACTTTTTAAGCAAGCTGTAAAATACGAATTGAGTGCTGTTTTTGACCTAGCTGATTTACAGTCTTTACTTGTTACCCCAAAAGACTATTCTCTGCCCAAATTAGAGTTTTCTACCCCAGCAGGGTTAAGCGACACTTCTTATTCCAATGTTCATCTGCTAAAAAAGGATTCAATCTTTGTTAGTGCTCAGATGAAAATCCGAGGCTCAAGTTCCAAATCATTTCCTAAGAAACAATTTAGTATAAAGAGTAGAGATTCTGTAACTGTTAATTCTATCGCTCTTAAAAAAGCGGTTTTGTATGCACCGTATATAGATAGGTCGTTAATTAGAAATAAGTTGGCGTACGATTTATTTGCATCAATGTCTGGCCATTCAATTAATTCGTTTTTCACTCATGCTGTTATCAATGGCAGTTACGAGGGTATTTACTTACTATTGAATCATCCGAAAACACAATTTAAGGACAATGTTAATTATGCGAATTCAAATTCCTTTCTCGTTCAAATAGACCGTTGTCCATGTCCGATTATTCACAATTCTAAAATTGATGGATTTATAAATCCAGCTTATATTTTTGAGCTTCCATCTAAGCCTTCGCTTATTCAGAAAACGGCAATAGATAGTCAGTTAAGTCAATTTGAACATGCACTTTACACGAATGATTTATCTGATATAGACTTAAAAAGCTTTATTGATTTAATTATTCTAAATGAGTTGAGTAAAAATATTGATGCGTATAGATTGAGTACATATTTAGCTTTTGATGGTTCTAAAATGAGTATTCCTACAGTTTGGGATTTCAATATTGCATGGGGATTGGCTAAACATGCTCAGGGTTTTGAGACCTCTGGATTTGTAATTAATGGAGATAATAAAACCTACGCTCCCTTTTGGTGGCAATCTCTTTGGTCGAATCCTGAATTCCAGATTCAATTAAAAGCAGCTTATGCTGTTTATAGGGAGACACTTTTGAGTAATGAAAATTTGACTAATTATATAGAAAGTTTAGAAACTGACTTAGCACTAGACAAGGACCTTAATTTTGAAAAATGGCCTTTATTTGGCAAGAATGTTTGGCCCAATAAATACAAATCAGACTCTTATCCAGAGGAGATTGATAGGCTTAAAGAATGGGTTTTGTTACGCGTTGACTGGCTAGACAGTCAATGGTTGGATTAAAAAATTAACAGGCCACCAATAAATATAATTGCTCCAATTATCATTAACAATAATGTGTAGGGTAGAATTTCTTTAGCTTTTAGCCCTGTGATACCTAGTAGTGGTAAAGCCCAAAAAGGTTGTAGCATATTTGTTAATTGATCGCCATAAGCCAAAGCCATTATGTTTTTGGACAAGCTTAGTCCTAATTGCTGTGATGCTTCTATAATAATAGGACCTTGTATAGCCCACTGTCCACCACCACTAGGTATAAATATATTTACCAATCCAGCGCTTAAAAAGGTGAATATCGGAAAAGTAGTCTCGGTAGAAATACTCACAAAAAATTCCGATAGCTGGGTAATCATTCCAGTATGTTTCATTATTCCCATAATACCAAAATACAGAGGAAACTGAATGAGTATTCCAGATGCTCCTCCAATAGCACCATCTAATGCTTTTAAATATTGCTTAAAATTTTGGTGCATACTTATTCCCAATCCCAACAAACAAAGATTGATGTAGTTTGGGTTGATGAAATTTAAACTGACTGTTTCTGGTAGAATAAAAGCTTTGTAGAATGCATAAAGAAGTATTATTCCTCCAAATAGTCTGGCTAAAATAGTCGACTCATCTAAATTTCCTGCTCCTTCTGACTTTACACTGTTTACTTCGGTCTTCGTAATCTCAATTACTAAAGTTTGCGGCTTCGATTTTTTACCTACGATGTACATAAAAGATGGTAGAACGAGTAAGATTAGTATAGAAACACAAATATTCATTGTTGAGAATACGGTCTCCGAAAACCCTATATATTCTGGTAATAAGCTGAGTTTTTCTACTGGATAAACCCCTTCCATTATTGATGCTAAATGTCCATTTTCCGCTGCTTTTATTGGTGCAGACCCACTAATACCACCATGCCATACCATAAGTCCAGAATAGGCACTTGCTCCAATAATTGGGTAATGGATACTCCAGTTGTTAGTCTTCGCACTTTCGGCTACTTTTCTAGCGAAAATTGCCCCAAATATTAAACCCAATC
>Ga0308007_10000113_pt1 | contig 34598 bp, 39 predicted proteins | sample Neamet71_FD_203152 | JGI IMG/M metagenome (GOLD analysis project Ga0308007, IMG submission 203152) | Marine microbial communities from water near the shore, Antarctic Ocean - #71 | ecosystem: Environmental > Aquatic > Marine > Unclassified | place: Southern Ocean | collected 2014-06-07
TGTTTTCGACATGATTCCAATTAATTCGAAAGTATTGGTACTCCAAAATGTATCAAGTAAGAACCTAACTCCTATAAGTATTAATGATAAATTGGAATATTTATTTTTGGAGGATTGTGGTCGGGGCAGCACGTTTACAATGCCTATACAAGATTTTCCGCATTTGAAATTTATTGCATGCAAAAGATGCGATTTACTATTTGATGATAAAATATCACCAGCGTTTTTGAAAGAGGAGCGTGCAAAACTTCCACATGTCATCCATTTCCCGGGGTTGTGGTGGTATGACATGGTAACTTTTGGATCATTATCTAAGATCGAAGCAATTTCTAAAAATCTCATAAAGATTTGGGGTTAGCTGAAAATGATTTAAAAGCCCTTATGAAGATTAGTAAACATGGATAAAAAAACACTGGATAAAAAAACAGTGAAAGAATTACGATTACTGTCAACTAGTCAAAAGTTGATAATACCTGCTGGTATTTTGAAAGATGACTTAGTTACATTAATGGTAAATCATCATAAAAAACAGCAGCGGGCTGAGAAACGAATTATAAGCAAACAGGGGGATACTGAAGGTACAAAGCACGTGACATTTGCAAAGCCAATACATATGGAAGCAAAAAGTTCAGAAAAAAATGCAACAGAAAAGTCAATACCGGGCAAAGCGGTGCGCCAGGTCGGTGGCCGTTCACCCAATCGTAAAAATGTAAAAAGTGGTGGTTCCAAGGAAGCCAAACCAGTTCAACAAAAGACATCTGATGGGAGATATGTATTGTTGAGTCAATTGGGTAGTGCCGGAAAAGAAGGGACTACATTTTTAGTAAAAAATAGAAAGGGAGACGAATACGCAATGAAACAATTTTCTAAACAAAAATCAGCGACTACATTACAAAAAGAGGGTGGATTTCAAAGTCAAGTATCGAAATTTGGCTTGGCACCAAAAATTAAGGAGGTGAACGAAGATGGCAAATATATAGTTATGGATAAATTGGATCGAAATTTATTTGACATAGTGAAAAAGCATCAGGGTGAAATACCGGATGCGATCCAGCGGAAAATAGTTGGGGTTATAACAAAAATGGATGAAACTGGGGTATTTCATGGCGATCCAAATCCAGCAAATTTTATGTTGAAAGGATCGACAATGTATATGATCGATTATGGATTTGCGCGGGATATAGATGAAAAATTGATAAAAAAATACGAGACAAAAACCCCCAATAAAAAATTTATGATTTTGGGTCTGATATTAAAATTAAAAGAGATTTATAGAGAACATAATCCTAATTTAGAATATAAAGTGCTGTCAAAAATGCTTAACTAAAGCATCATAAGACGAAATTTAGGAGTAAAATCTGATATATAACAATATTCAACAATTTATGATCATCAACTCATGATCAGATCGTATTATTCTGCCAAATTTTATGATCTCATGAGAAATTTAAGAAGTATAGGTTTTTTGCGTGATTTAGCCTGCACAATCTTAAATTGTGATTTTTTGCCATTTTTTTTTCTTTTTATACATCTGATGTATAAAAATTAATGATGTATTACTCATATGATATAATTTGAAATGAATCAAATGATTTCAAGAAATACAAAAATTTTTGGAGCTGTAATTTTTGAAGGTAGCGAAAGTGCGTATATAATATTTTTGTACAAAAATATTTACACATTTGGTCTGAACTCCGCGCGTGTCTGATAATAATCGCATTTAATTTATTAATATCTTGATTCTTTGTTATTCCAGATAACTGATATTCAATTAAATTTAGCGAAGTCATGTTTAATTTATATTAATTTGTTTATAAACTGGTCAAGATTTTTATTGATTATAATACACCAATCCATTGATCACTTACACGCTTCTGTGTTATAACAGATTGTCTTGGCTGTGACGTCAGATCATTGGGAACGCTGATCTGCCCTGGATGAACTAATGTACAATTAGATGTCTGCCGAAATTTCGGATTGAGATTCGCATATTTTGCGCACAATTGGGACGGAGTTGTCGCTTTTGAATTAACTGGTCGAGGCCCTTCATGATATTTTTTGTAGTGTTGTAAGATATTTAACATTTATATATTCAAAATTTAAAAATCTATTTTCTAAATAAAAATGAGGAGAACAATCCCAAGATCCCGAGCAAAAATGCTTGCACGCGCACACACCATATCAACAAGACCAGTCCAAGGAGTATCTCATGAAAGTATCCAACAACCTCCTGTCCCCACATCTAGTAACAACAGTAGTAATACTGTAACTGGTGCGACAAACTCGCTTCCGGCGAAATCAATAGACTTAAAATCTGCGATTGAACCTGTTTCGAGTGACGTCGATGAAATAAAATTAGAAATTATTACACTTGACGAAGCCACAAAAGAAAGACCAAGAAAACATCAACATTTAATTGCAGTGTGTTGTTGTGGATTTGCTCCACAAAGTTTAAAATATACGATATCATCGATACAAGCGAATGTTATAGATCATTTGGGTGACGAATTCGATATGGATGTATATATGTATAGTCTATTATCAAAAAATAATGTAATCGAGTCGGGGAAAAATAATAACTATCAAATAAACAATGATGATGTCAAATTATTAAAAACAGAAGCCACGTGGACTGCCTTCCAGGAAGATGTTGCGGCTGAAATTAAATCAAAACTTATAGCAAATAAAACAAAATTGCGGGATGTATCAATTGTAAATTTTATGAGAGGATTATATATGGAATCAAAATGTTATGAAAATCTCGTTAAGCACGCCATCGCGATTAATGTTCAATATGATGCTATCATATTTATTCAACCAAATATGTTTATATCAAAGCCCATCGCAATTCGCGAAATATATAATGTTATACGCAACCCCGAATCCGTGTATACCTCCAGCTTCAATGACTGGGATGGTTATGGCGCAGGATTTTATATAGGCGGCGTCAAATCATTAGCATGTATATGTAATAGAATAAATAATTTGCCCCACGCGATTTCAAAAATTGAGTCTGAAAAATTTTTGAAAGAAACCATAAATGCATCCGAACAAAAAATAAAACGCTACAAGTCCGGCATATTTTATTTTAAGATCCATGCAAATGGGAAACCTGATGTATATTATCAATTGTTAAAAAAATATACATCTTCTTGTGAACATATGAATTCGATTCGTTTATATAAATTGGCGCTATCGCAACATCCCCCCTGTATAGAAAATTTGATCTCAAAATCCAAAGATGATCGCTATCTCCCATCTTCTATACAGCCATCCGATAACAGCTTCAAGCGACGACATAAACGGCGATCGTGCCCTAATTAGAGACCCGCTGTCATTGTCTTTGGACCAACAAGCGGGTGATCAATTTCATACACACCCGACGCGTTACGGCTACACTCAAAATTCCTGAAGAAATAATTCATAAATGAAACTTTTACCCCCGCTGTGTGTTTCATTTGCGAGTAAGCAATAGCGAATCCGATTAGTGTCACAGCAAAACATAAACTTACTAACGTGATTTGCAAGTTTACAACTGTTTTGTTAGAGCTGCTGTAATCATAATATGGTTTATCCATATCAGCACCTGCTGCCAGTGCATTTGTATAGTCTAGCCATTGATCACAAACGAAAGCCGCAACTAAAAAGAAAAGCGCCAGTAATAAAGTTTCAGGTAGTTGCTTTACAAAAAGTAAATAAAATAGGTAAACACCAATCGTTTTGAGTAGACTTATTGACGGATTTTCAGGTATGTGTTCTGCAAAATATATCGTAAAATATATCAACAAAAAGACTAATATATTTTTATACAGCGCGTTCGATTCCAATTTATCTTTCAAATGACATCCAAATGTTCCTGCTAAAAAATTTCCCGAGATTGCCAATAATAATAATAAAAATCCTGGCAATATATTTTGATACGTTACTTGCATTATAATTTAGTTATCGTTTTATTTATAAAACGATAAACAAAAAACATTTAATTGTCTATATTGATTCATACAATGATTGCATGACGCTTCGTCGTTGCTGGGTTGCTGAAAGATGCGAATCCCTGCTATGTCTATATTGATTCAAAAATACGTTGGTTTCCTCCAGGTCTTCAGCTGTCTCATAATAACTTGGGATAAATCGCGCAAGTTTTGGAACATCAGATGTTCCATATTGCCCCCACGAATCGCTATGCATGAAGAACACATAAATTGGTTGACGCGCTGTGTGAGCGTTATGACCCCTCCCATCTTGCTTTGCATAGAGGCTACAACCCATATCCATACCAAACACGTGCCACAGCTCGCGATCGTTTGATTCAAAAAATTCAACCACCGTCGGTTTATATTGCAACAGAATATCTGTCCACATATAACTATCTTGGTTAATCACAAATGCGGCGGACATACTTTTTTTATTACATATGTATTAAAAAAATCAATTTTACTAGGACGTCTACCCACCTCATTCTGGCACATAATCGACTGCTGTGCACATATAGGACGCAGGGATTGGCTTTGACAAACCTTGTGTTTCTAAATAGGTAAGTGCCTGCTTAGAAACATCTTGTATTGCCTTTTTTTGATCAAAACCTGCCGCATGTCCAACTCGTACAATTTTACGCCCCCGATCCGGTGTAAAAATTAATTGGTTACCTTTTCCTGTAAATGTCCCTCGTTCCAACCAATACTCCATAAATACTTTCGGATATGTTGGTTTCGATAAAATATGAGCAAGTGTCTGTTGCAATTGCTCTTTACTTGCTCCCGGCTGATCACTATGACGATCATTTAATTCAAGGTGCAATTGAGCCATACTAAGACCGCTAACATCATCATGTGCTTGTCTGCCTCTATATACTACATAATCTGCTTGTTTGCCAATACGCGCCGGGCTTTTATCGTTCACGTGTACAGTAGGCCCATATGGATTGTTTGGGTTTGGTATAATACGACCAATTGATCGCAAACCAAGATTTGAATCTTCCATTGTTTGTTTTAGAATTGTCACCGAATCGCATACATCATAAAAATCAATAGCCGGCAATCCTTGATCGCGTCTCGTTACAAATGTTTTGATTCGAGAATCATCATCCAATAAATTTCCGATCATTTTCGAACACACAGCATACCCAGCTCCCTCCTGTATATATTTATCAATTACATATTGCGTAGTACCTATAAATGATTCGAATACGTCTTCTAACATGCTTTTGCGATCAGTTTTCATTTGTAACTCAGTCGCTCTAATATATTGCCAAAAACCTAACTCATCTGCCATATTTGATAGTGATTGTTTTGATATGATTGTGATTTTCAATCTTGTCAAAACTTCTGATGGATTAATACTCAATTCATATTCAGGAAATTTTCTTGATACATACCAAATTACACTATTGTTTACTGTTCCGTCGCCCAAAAATTCGAAAAACTCGTAATTATTTATTGAATTATAAGTTTTATGTGTAAATGCTCTCTGATAATATCGTACTACTTCTGGTTCTTTCATCAACGAACAAATATATTTTTTCTTAAGTTCTCCCTTCATCAATAGCCGTACTACCATTTTGATTAGATCTTTTTCAAGTGTTGTACCATCCGCTTGTTTTGTTCGAAAACCCTCATACATCGTGCCGTCATCTTCAATTTGTCCATATTTTGCCATCTGTGATTTATTTATACTAACTAATTATTAAATCATTTTAATTTATAATTACTTAGTATAAATGGCTAAATCATGCAAGTCTAGGAAATCTAGGAAATCTCGCAGACCACGCAAGTCTAGGAAATCTAGGAAATCTAGGAAATCTCGCAGGTCTAGGAAATCTAGGAAATCTCGCAGACCACGCAGGTCTAGGAAATCTAGGAAATCTCGCAGACCACGCAGGTCTAGGAAATCTAGGAAATCTCGCAGACCACGCAAGTCTAGGAAATCTAGGAAATCTCGCAGGTCTAGGAAATCTAGGAAATCTCGCAGACCACGCAGGTCTAGGAAATCTAGGAAATCTCGCAGACCACGCAGGTCTAGGAAATCTAGGAAATCTCGCAGACCACGCAGGTCTAGGAAATCTAAGAAATCTAGGAAATCTCGCAGGTCTAGGAAATCTAGGAAATCTCGCAGACCACGCCGGTACAGATCAGATGAGGAGGAGACGCCAGTAGATGAGGATGCGCCCCTGGGCAGGAAGGCGCATAGAAAGCAAGAAAGAGAGGAGAAGTGGCGGCAAAGAGCGGCACCGGGCAAAGCGAGGGAAACGTGCGTCCAGCAGTGTGAGGAAGATTACAAGTCCGCAACAGCCTTGGTGGTGGAGAAGGAGGCTGCTGCGGTTGCGGACCGGCGGAAGTGGGCAGAGGAGGAGAGACAAGATAGAAAAGAAAGGGAAAAAGAGATACAGGATGCGAAGATCAGGGAGGCAAAGTGGGAAAAGGGCCGTCTTGCGCGCATGACTGTGGCAGATTTGGGCCAGTGATAAATGCCGCAACCCGTACGGGTATCATGCCCTCATTATAATGGATCATATCAAATTATCCGTAGATTACATTTACCAAATATAATCATTTTAATATAATCTTAACATATATTAAAATGACAAAATCGCGATCTCCTTTTAACAAAGGGTGGACTAAATCTTCACCAAAAAAAGGGGAACAACGCGCCCGTATGCTTAAAAAATGTGGCGATTCGTGTTTTTTAATGCCTAATCATCGCTCTCCCGGCAAATCAAAATTCCCTATTTGTGCTCATAATTCTTGTAAAAAAGATTGTAAAGGTATATTATCTGGACTCGTTCGCGCCCAACAATGGAAACATAAACACCCAAGTTATGCCAAAGCCGCCAAAAAAGCAAAGTCACTCTATACCAAATGCCAAGGGAAATCAAGGAAATCAAGGAAATCAAGGAAATCAAGGAAATCAAGGAAATCAAGGAAATCACGGAAATCACGCAAGTCACGCAAGTCACGCAAGCGTGCCAAATACGTGGCAAAGAAAAAGCCAGCTGGTCATTTTAAAGCAAAAAAACATAGCCGGCAACCTGGTTGAATGTAACCATCTATTTTAGTTGAATGGGTATTTTTATTTTTGGAAAATAAAAATAGTTGACAGTTTTGGCACTAAAAGTCCCACTGGCGGTCAAAATCCCTGCCTCGTTCTCGGTTGGAAGAAAGCCTTCTCGCTCAGATAATTCAGTGTTGCTACTTCCCCTACCCAGTGCAGCTATACCATTTTTCCCATTCCCATGATGTATTAAAGCTGCTTTTGCCCAGGTCGTGCCTCTTCAGCCCGGTGCAGCACTCGGAATTACTATCCACATATTCCTGACCCAGACCCTTGCAACTGTCGAAGATTCCGTCTTCCCTATACCCCTCCGGCCTGATTTATTCAGCTTGTGTTTCAGTAGGCATGCCTCTCACGTCCCTCATAATCTTTAAGACATTGGTTAATCGGCTTAGAGTGTTGGTGTTACCATCAGCAGATGGGCCAATTCCCATGATGAATTCCAAGTTCCATCACTGTGGCAACACTGGAATGCGGGACAAAGGTTTTCTTTGATCAGTCCATCGCGCGTCCATCGCGCGGCAGCGGCGGGGCGAGGACAGCATCCACCCTGCCCCCGACAGCACTCACGATAGATACAGCACTACCGCCACCAACCTCTCCATGATATACATTTGAACTCATCGTTTTGATGTTTGTGTTTGGTGTAAAATTTACACACGTACTAATCTGATTTCCAGGATAGCATACTGATGCATCTGAAAGATTCTGGAGATTTATTCCACGATGGGGATTAAATAATTGTTGATTGTTCATGATTTACTTTATGTATTTATTTTATGTATTTATTTTTATAAAAAAAATAAATATCACTTATTTTGGCGAGGTAGTTACCATCTCGTCATCTGTATAATTCCAATTACGCCACCATGTATCTCCAAAACATTCTTTCATAAGATTTGCTTCATCTTCTTCAAGCAATGATGGGTGCATACCAGACTTGAGTGCTTCTGATATATGAGCGGCTGATTCTTCCACTGGAGGAGGTAGATTTTCACCAGTAAAATCTACGGGATCACCCTCGGAATTATTGATTGCCATTTGACTAGCTTCCATTTGATTCCAAATGTTTTCACCTATCTGCTCATATTGGGCACGCACTTCTGGGGCAAGAGCTTCTTTAGCTCGTTGAATTTGAGGATTTGAAAAAATATCAAATTGACCATTCTGTTCAGATGGGTCCATAACTTGGGTTGGTTTTGGTTTTGGATTTGGATTTGAACTGGATAGAATAACATCGGTATAATCTGGGGTTGACATTTTATAATACCAAGTTATTTTTTAAATAGATAGAATATTGCGAATGAAATGATAACCAAAATAATCATAAGTAGTAAAATAACATATGTTTTCCAATTTGGATTCACCTCCTGCTCATAATTCATTGATAATAATTCGGATCGTATTTGATTAGAATTACCAGCTTTATATTTGATCCAATTCTGATTATTTTTGATACATTGACGCAATGCAGTTAAATATCCTAATGGTTTTAATGTTTTAGGAAAGATTTTATAAAGTTCTGTTGAAAATGGTACGAGTATTGATGCCGGACAAAGAAATTCATTGTGATTGCGTTCACAAACCCATATATATGGCAATCCGCCTTGAACTAATGTTAACTCGGAATTTTCGTCAGGGGTAATATATAATTGAATATTTTCGATCTTCCCGACGGGTCCAGCCCCACCATACGTGGCTTTTTTTGTCGTAAACATTTTATCCGGATTTGGAGCATATGCATATCGATCATCATTAAAATCATCAATTAATCGAGGCCTCGTGCGATCACTTGAGCGATCACTTGAGCGATCACTTGTGCGATCGCATATATCACCGAATCTGCTACGGTCACAAGCCCCTGATGACAGCGGATCATCCCTAGAAATCGTCTTATCTACATGCCATCCCGCCCCGGTATCGTATATGTACAGCTTTGTTGTATTTGGGATGGGTGTTGTATATGCCATAAATCGCCAAATAGAATCATTTGCTTGATTCAAGTAAGAAAGAATACCTTTATCATTTATACCATTTCCATTGGGGTGTTCTGGAACACCAGATAACCCAGTCGCATCCATCCCAACGCAATTCCATGGATGTTGGCTTTTATTAATAGTTTGAAAGATCGTCATGCCATTCGGCAGCGGTGGCAAATTTGAAATATTAAAAACCCAATAACTATATTTTTTCCATTTGGCGCGCTCTTGGATAGACATATCTGCTTGCCACCACGGAATCTCCGTCTTGGAACATTTAGAGATTCCGGTTTTTCGATCAATATATGGAAAACTGACGCGACTTAGTTTTTCACTTTCGTTATTATATAGACACATCGGAACCATAGTACGATTACTGTGGGGGCGACGGGTGTCATCATAATACATGCGGAATTCTGTATCAGACTCGCCTGAGTCTAGTTCATCCTGTAATTTACTAGTTTTAAAAGGATCTATTTTTGCATTGAATATTTTATCAAAAATACTTTCTTCTAGCGGCATTTATTTATTGAATTTTAAAAATTGATGTAAATTAATTTAAATCATCTTCTATTCAAATAGTAATTATGTTACATAATAATAATGATCAAGATGATCATGACGAAGTTCATGAAGATGGTGAAGCTACCGAATCAATTGGCTTCACAACTAGTTTATCAACTACGTTACCGATTGATATACCGCCTCAAGGAGATGTGGTCACATCTCCTTATAATATGATGGATCTGTCGCAAATGGCTCAGGTATTTGATCGACCCCTCGACCAAAATTTGAATAATCTCTTTGAACGAATTCATGGTGAAATTTTAGCCCTCCGCATTGAAGATAATGAATATGCGCAGGCCTTGTTAGCTAGCAGAGCTGAATATGATGAGTTGGATGCATTGGAAAAGAGAAATAATATAGTATTGAGTCATGAGAGTTGCGCATATAGTTCAATTAAGATTAAAAATAAGCGCCAAGAGCGTTGCAGTATTTGTATGGATCGATACAGTTGTAATCAGCAAGTATATCGATTGCCCTGCAATCATTTATTACATAAAAAGTGTTTAGATGAATGGGTATTATATAAAAGTGAATGTCCGGTTTGCCGCCGGACATTAGATGAGATATCTTAGTGGAGATGTTTTTATGTAATCATTTATTACATAAAAATGGTTGCGGTTATTACTGCTCTACGTGTTCCAGATTGTAGCTGGTCGTCATAATCTTTAAGACATTGATTTTTCAAGAGCAACCAAGCGGTCGGAAGAAAGCCTTCTCTCGCTCACGGGTCGCATGCCCGACACTCCCAGCCCCCGAAGCCGTTACTGTCCGCACAGCCGCTGCAGCACGCGGCTGAGGCGGCAGCGGCAGACAGAGCTATGACAGTACGGCCGTTGGGTTCACGGGGAGGCGACAACTTTGCGAAGACGCCGGTCGCCGACCTGGATTCCTTGCCAGCCACCATACATTTTCCCTTCTCCATTGTCCCCCCCACCATGCCCTCCTTCCCAAAGCCGAACTTCTCATCTTGCATTTTAACGGATATCGCTAAGAGAATCACCGCTATCGCTATCAAGTTGTCAAGGCAAAGATTGACTATCACCAGTCCCCCAGGTACGTTCTTTGCTACCTCTCCGACCTGGGTTCGGATGCTAGCCAGCGTATTTGCGCCCCCAATTGCTGATGCAATTTTGAAGACGATGAAGGCGGCGGCAAACCCGATGGCCAAATATTGAAGAGTTCTGATCGTTTTTTGATCAGCCATTATTTTTATTATAACAATAAATAAAAATTAACTTTTTGTGTAATCATTTATAATATTCCTAACTATGCACATTTTCATACGTACGTATAAGTTCTTTGTCATTTTTTTGGACTTTCGATAGAATTATATGGAATAAATTTTTTACAACATTCTTTGACAATGGGCGCTATAATTATTGGTTTTCATCTTATTTTACTATATTAATATAAAAAAATTAAAAGTGTTGAGTTAAATTTCTAGCGATATGATTTATGATAAATTCTCCTAATTCATCAGAGCGCAGCTCTCCCCCAGGCGCGAAATCGAGGTTCAAGTTATTTACAGGTATAAGATCTTCAGAATCTTCGTGGGGGTCATTGGAATTTTGATTATCAATGGATTCAGTTAAAGAATTAGTCGATATTATTGGCATGTTCGTATCATAATGCTCGTTGGTATATTCATATCGATATGAGCGATCAGAAGGGACTAATTCGATTTGGCATTCTCGCTGCCCCGCAACAAATCGATAAATTCCGTTTTCATCAATTAAACGCTTAGCGATAAGATCGGCGACAATATATATATCACTTGAAGTACATGCGATTGTAATATATGATTTGCCATTGAGGGCTGCCGCATATAGGATTGGCAAAAGTTGCTTATACAAAACATCAGCCTTATGTTGACGCATCTTTGAAGATAGAAATGCTAAATTAATATTTTTTGGGATAAATTGAGGGAGATCAGTTTGACGCTTTCGTGAATGCTGCTCATTTTTACGCTTATAGGCATCTGACAGCTTGCAAAAAATATCTATAAGGGCATTATTCACGGGTCGGTCATACCATTGATACATGGTTTCGCCCCGACAAATTGGGCATTTATAGATCGGCACGCTATTCACGATATCTTCCTGTGTAGCTTTGTCAGATGAGATCATACATTCTTCGCAAACATTGTGTCCACACGGATACAAACGCGGGTTTATAATAATATCTTTACAAACTGGACAACTAATATGTTCAATGGTGGTGTCCCATGGGTCATCAGATCCATTATCATCAGATCCATTATCATCAGATCCATTATCCAAAGGTATTGGTTGGATTGTTATTGGTGATTCTTGTAGTAAAGTATGATAGGATGGCTCGTGAATGAGATCACTATCTTGAGAAGTCGATAGATTCATAGTTATAGTTTTAATAAAGAAATTTATAAATTGAATTTGATCTAAATGTAAATAATTTTGTGTAATAGTAAATATGTTAATGATTTGGAAACAGTTTATGCAATATTGGCAAGCAAAAGGTTGGACAATATTATTATTGACAGCGATTGGAGTACTATTTATATGCTGGTTAATATCTGAGCGGAATAATATTGAAGGGTCATATGATAAATTTGATGTGTCTGTTAAAAATAAAAGGCGATTTCAGGAACAAGAATATTTTCCGCAATCAATAAAGTCAAATTCTCGAGAATGGACACAAGCCGGAATTATTGGTGAAAATTCAAATAATTTGAAACCATATAGTAAGTCCCGAATCCCGACAAATAGTAAGGGTGAAGAAATTTGCCGGCAGGTATTACAAGAATTATTTAACCAACCATTTCCGAAAATAAGACCAAAGTTTTTATTTAATTCAGTTACTGGAGAAAATCTTGAGCTCGATATGTATAATAAAGATTACAAATTGGCTGTCGAATACAATGGCCAGCAACATTATAAATTTAATTCGTTTATGCATGGCGGATCGAAAGATAAATTTTATGGTCAGCAGTATAGAGATAAAATGAAAACGGATATCTGCAGAAAATTGGGAATCTGTTTGATAGAAGTGCCTTATACTGTAAAACATGACGATATACCGAATTTTTTAATGACCGAATTGCGAAAGCACCGATATATTCAATGATGAACACTACATATTAAATTAGATTTTTAATTTACTAAAATTAAAAATGTTGTCAGAATAAATCTATACCAATGACATAAAGTCGTCCATTTGATTATCATCAAAAATCAGTTCCGTATCATCAGCATCGCCATCATTATCAGAAGAAGAAGATTCTGATGATTCGAGATGAGGATCAACATTTGAGTCATCTTCAGATAAGTCAGATTTATTTTCAAACTCGTTGGCCTCATCATCAGTTTCGCTTAAAATATTTAGGTCTTCGGGGTCGCTATCATTATCACTCTCTGTATCAGAGTTGGTATATGATGATGCTGCCTTTGAAGTATCAGCGACCCATTTCGATAAATCTGTGAATACATCATCTGGAGATGTATTCTGAGATGAAACGCCAAGCCCTGGACTTGATTCTACTTGTGATCGCCCATTGAGCGGGGGTGTAACATGCTCAATGACATGATCGGCTTTTAAAGTTCCCGGCTTATTATCATTTGTATGTAAACCATCAATATTGTACAAAAGATCACAAAGTCCTGTGCCGATTTTTGAGCGTTTGCCACACATAATGCTCGCTGAGATGCCATTACATGACTCAATATCGCCAAAAACCCCCGCTTTCAAAAAATTATCGAGGGATTCCTCGAAAGAAGCTTTCGCGAGAGGCCCTGCCTGATCTCGTTTAACACCATAACGGGAAATAGACGCGATTGACCCGGCAAATGTCATCAGATCGACTAAAAGCATAACATGACAAATATTAATATATGTGCCATCAGATGAAACAACATTCATAAATTCATCAATCAAAAATTGTCGCGCTGCTTCGACTCCTAATGCATGATAAATATCCCACATATTATTTGATATCAAAATATTTGTTTTGAATTTCGGATGAGCTAGAAGTTTTGTGAAATTCGCTCCCTGAGTTTCTACCATCCACCCCCCGCTTATGTTATGATCACTCTCAGAATTGATACTCGACAAATACTGAAGATTTTTGTCATCTTTCATATATCGCTTATAAAAAAAATTCTTAACACCAGGAACACCACATACAACAATATCATATAATGCGGGTATTACAATATTATCTAAATATATTTGATATTTGATACTCTCATCAATGAATTCGGACACCTGGTTAATTTGGGTGATATCTACAAAAATATCGATTTGGCAAAATTCTATCGGCGAATAAATTATAAGAATATCTGAATATTCTTCTTGGAGTTGACCGGCGATACCTGCCATCGATATGCTATATTCAAACATCATTTTTTTGTTTAATTTGATTGACACACATACATAATTCGAGTCGCCAATTGACTCGCCAGATCCATCAGAGTCGCCAGATCCATCAGATTCATCAGATCCATCAGAGTCGCCAGATCCATCAGATCCATCAGATCCATCAGAGTCGCCAGATCCATCAGATTCATTGCAACTATCACTCGATGTTAGAGAGGAACAGTTGGATCCACACAAATCATTAATAGTTGCAATGGGATTAAAAATTAGAAATGGTTGATACCAAGATTCCGATGTTTTTGACCGATGAATTGTTCGTGTTGTTTCCAAATCTTTTAAAGTGAATTGGCGAAGATCGGAGCCGATATATTTTCGCAAACTATCTAAATCGTGATCTTGGTCATTACAGTATATTTGACACGAGACCATTTTAGGATTTGATGTTGCATTCAAAAGTTCACCAAACCTTGGTACTCCAGTAATAACTGTTGCGATGGCCATGCCGGCTGAGTGAAATGTATTCAAGGTCATTTGCGTCTGTCGCTCGCCGATACTTTGTGCGGTGATAATGCCAACAGAAGCTCCTGGGTGAATTTGAGAGGCATGATAAAAATTAATGATTTCTTGCTTGAGTTGGGTAATACCGTTAGGATGAATTAATGTTGTTTCAAGTTGTTCACGCAAATTATTTTTAATAGATAAATTTGTAGCTTGCTGTGTTTCGGCAGGAATATTAAATTTGCAACATTCTGAGTCAATTTGATCAAGGATATTATTGATTTCGCGAACAGTGAGGAGGCGTTTCATAGTAGTCTATATGATGACAACAGCGATAAAAATTCATTTTTAGATAAATCATCATTATGTAACGAGAACTGAACTGATAAAATTTAATGATTTAAAACATACTAAATTATTATTAAAAAAATGTCACGAGGAAATTCTTATAAGACGTGGAATTCAATGAATAATGACCAAGATTCTGTGGGTGGTCAAGCGGCGCCGAAGCCAGTATCGGAATATACAATCGAGTTAAAAGATGCAAATCACCTAAAATTTGCATTAAAAAATACTCGTTTTGTGATCGTAAAGGCTGAGGCTGATTGGTGTGAACCATGTAAAGTACTAGCACCAGCCTTTGAGGCTCTAGCAAAGAAGTGTAAGGGGTGTGATAAATTTATATATATGACAGATGATATAGATAAAGAAACAAGCTGTCATGCTACAAAAGTCACAGCTGTACCAAGCTTTTTTGTCTATACAGATGGCGATCCTATTCATAAAAAACATTTTACGGGTGATTTTGATCAGTTAGAGGAGTTAATTAACCGAATTCTGTTCAGAGTACAGGAAGATGATATCAAAACTGCAGCTGCAGATGCGAAAAAGGGCGTTGCGCAACCCGGTGGGGTAATTGCTCCAATAACCACAATCGCTAAAAATAATTAGCTTACCGTTTTTAACTCAAGAGTATTTAAAAACGACCCAAGTCATTATAAAAATGCGATTTGGACAAAAACAAAGACTCCACAATAAAAGTGCTCGGCAGGAATTTGAACAATGTAAACTTAATAAAGCTAAACTACGAGAGTTTTGCTTTAGTGATAATATCGCTTTGATGAAACAGTCGCACATGGAGCTTACTGGACGTAATATGCATAGTCATCATATTACGTTTGATAGTAGCCTAGATTGGGACACATTTTTAGATAATCATGATATACGATTTGAAAATATGATGAAGAGACGGTGTCTCAAACAATCGAAAATTTCTAAACAGGAAAAACACTGGTACTGTATTATCAATACATTTCTACATGTATTATCAGCGTCTTCCCAACAAGGAGCTGATAAACTGTATCAAGTAGTTATTGGTCTACTCGCTCGCTCATAGTCTTCATATTTAATCAAACGATATAGCTAAATCATGAATTTGATTTAAATTAAATTAATTTAAATCAAATTAATAGTAAATATTAGTAGAATGTTTTTGAATTTAATAGAAAAACGAAATGATATATTTGCAAAGATTTCATTATTAGATATAGCTGATGATTCACACGAATTGCCAACAATTAATATTATTGCACCAGGGCATAAACATTTAGCCGGATCGTACACTGTATGGAAATTTTGCGAACATGGTTATGTCTGGTCAAAACGATTACCCCAATCATCAATAATGATGATTTTGTATTTTGTCGATAATCCTGATGAAAACTCTACAAGACACATTAAAGGCCCAAAAAAATCTGTCGCTCGCCAATATTGTTGTATCAATCAATATTCACCAGCACTCGATTCGCGATCGCTACAGCAAATCGCCCGGGGTGAATTTTACGATAAACATGGTCAGCAACAATCTAAATGGTATACTCAGGATCAAATCACTCTAGAATGGAATAAAACACAGTCCATCTCAATTGAGAAAATGTGATTAGCAGTCCGGGGTCGTTTTTGTGACATTTTAAATTTTACATGAAATTTAAATTGTAGTATTTAGTTAATCACTTTTCGATCCACTCGAAAAGTTTCCTTTCGCTGGTAGGTGTCCATCACTGACAGATTCACCGGGGTGTTGAGTACCCTTGCATCCACGCCCTTGGGGACATATCGTACAGTCTTTCTTATATCCGGATTTTGATCCATGGGCGTGAGCGGTGCCCCATGTAATTGATATAGATGGAAGAGAGTCCCACCAATACCATAAAGATGAGCCCGCGGTTAGAACACCAACTCCGGCGGCTGTATACAGAACAGTCTTATTATCGATTGAAGGAAACATTTTTTAATAATTATAAATATTCTTTTAAATAAAATAATTATACATAAAAGATGCCACTAAATTTAGCTAATATCAGTCTATATGGTTCAAAATCAGGCCGCGGAAGTTCATTAAATACTATTCCGGCTGGACCAACTGTTATAAATATCGACAATGTCGCATCAAACTCTGCTACAGTGCAAGTAAATACAAATACCTCCACTACGATAATAATTAATCGCCCTGCTGATGCGTATTTTGATAGTCAGAATACGTGGCATTTGTATATTGAATCTCAGTATAAAGAGTCATATACACATAAAATTCTATTGGCTTTTCATCAAGGAGCGTCGTCCTGGATTGGAAAAAAATGCGAAGTTCATTTTATATCCATCAATGCCGGAATCAAAACAACGCAGAAGGTGACAACAATTTCCAATTTTTCTGATCAATATTATGAGCATATCGTAGCTGTCGATAATGTCGGTACCTACACAATACTCCAACAAAGTTGGGCGGTTGTCTAAGATTTTATGACTTGATTTCATATGTTATAACATTAGTGAATTGATTCGTTTTCATCAAAACGCCAGTCCCACCGAATTTTCCCATATCCCAAATATTATCTCCTAAGGACATTAAAATATTATAATCAATATTTTCAACAATATGTTGTCTAACATTTGTTTTAAAATTGCCTAAATTATGCTGATCAGGATTTCTAAAAAAGAGAGCATCACAACAAACTCCTAACGCTTGTAAGGAATCTTTTGTGTTTTTTACATTGGACGGCCAACCACCCCGCGCCGTAACAATGAATGTTGATATCCCGATATCTTTACAATGATTGCAAAAATCGATGACAGATTTGATTGGGCTATCCCATGTTTGGTCTTGAACTAAAGTACCATCGATATCAAAAACAATAGCTGGTTGTTTATTTGGCAAATGTTGCATCAATTGGCATTTACGCAATAATATTTTTAGGTCTGTTAAAAATACTGCGTCCGATACCGATTTAATTTTTGCTGATTGCATCTGATTGCGAATATTTTATTGTTAACTACATTTTTGTTTTATATTGAAAACAAAAATATTTTAAATTATCTGCGCCTCGGCGTAAGCATTTATAGGACGGGGAAACCAAGAGCACCTCCAGAAATCCTGATAATATTGTTATTGACTGCTGTTAGTACCAACTGGTACGGTACTTCGCAATACGCGCCACTAATCGCCTCACCAATGTATGAACCATTACCTGTACCCGTGAAATTGCCCGAAGCCTGTGTACAATTACCAGTCATATAGAGCGTCTCGACGATACTCGCGTGCGACATATTGAACGCCCCCGTATTCTGGGCTCCACCAGCCACACTTTGTGCATTGACGGCTGCACCTGCGTCCGTAAGGCCACCGGTGCTGAGCTTCTGCGATTCGGCTGCTCCACACATACCAAGATTTCCTTCAGTTTCGACATTAATCTGAACATTCGTAAGTTTGCCATAATTGGTAGAACCAAGGGGATCAAGACAGATGAAATCGAGTGAATAACTGTACATATGGAGACCGGTCTGGCACCATGTTGACGAATTCGAGTCAACATTAGGAATTGCGGGGGCATGGTAATAAGGCTGAATTAGACTGTAATAATCCGTAGTCATGAAACCAATACGCTGTGTGTTTTCATACACAAGGTTCGCCCGCTGTAGAGGATCTTTGGCGTTGCAACAACCAAGCTTGAGGCAACACTGTTTAGTCATAACACCATACTGAGTGTTTACGGCGTTCTGCTGTGCCCCGCCAGTAGACTGTACTCCTCCCCCCACTCCATATTTGTTAACATTACCATATGCTAGTTTGGTGCTGTTTGTGGTCACCGCAGCACCCGTTGCGTTTGCATATCTCCCGGCTAATCCACAATTCGCAACACATACATCCTCTTCATGAGATTTGAGCACGGGGATACCAGTCGTGTAATTCGAATGAATACTCGCATTACTCATATTCTTTGCTGCAAAGAATAATACTTTGATAGCATGAGAGAATCTGATATCCGCACCGACCGTCTGGACTGCGGTGGTATTGCTTGTCGACATCCCGTTACCATTTATTCCACCGGAGGTGCCTGATACATCAACGTTATATCTTTGGTTAATTAGATAGGTCGGCATAGTCTGAACTTGTTCAATTAGAATATCGCGAGGGGCGCAAGCCATACGCTTACGCTCCTCATTTGATACGATCGCATAGTTAGCCCAAACCTGGACAGAGTTAGAGCTAAGAGATGGGTCTTTGCTAAAAGATGCCTCCGAAATAGGCACTTTACCGGCAAGACCTGCAAGTTGAAAGCACGAACTGGCTACCAGGGCTCCGTTGTCCACCTTGCCGTGTTGATAATCCATTGCGCAACAATTTAGCAATTTGTTGCATGCATTCATACCGCCGGATTCAGCCGCAGCAAATTGATCCCGTGATCCCAGGGTGGTGTCAGGGGAGACCACGCCGGCCATTCCAAACTGGGGGGGGATACAGAGGGCGCTCTGCCCCGCCCCTGTTGTATTGATTGCCTGTGCGGTGGTGATACCAGCTTGTGAATTATAAAAGACGCAAATGAGTTCTCTCCAATCCCTAAAAACAAAATTGATTCTCATTTCATTATAGGGAAGGGCGGCGGTTGGTAGAGCCACGCCAGAGTCTCTGGCGTAGAAGAATGGTAGCGGAAGGTTGAGGCGCTGAGGTTCAATCGACGACCCCATGGAAGGAAGAGCAGCACCAATCATTTTGGCGTAACCAGCAGATTTGGAGGCGGGTGTGGTGAAAGCAGCCCAGAAATCTAGGTGAGCGGAATCAAAACGGGCGGCGACCAAGTCATTGAATGTAATGCAGCATTCCTTGACGAGAGCATGCATAAAATTAGGAGTCCATGCAATACATAGCGAAGTATTTCCGACCGCATCACTAAGACTTACGGCGGGGGTAACAACATGAAGCCATGTTCCTAGGAGGTAATCACCGGCACGAGAGATAGTACAAGACCATTCAGCCCCGAATTCGGGAGTGCCTCCAGATTTGGCGAGGGTAACAGGGCACTGGGTGAACCACGTAGATTTACGAGTTTCGCGCACGAAATAGGCAGTCGCGTCGGGACCACCATACATGTATTTTTCAAGTTCGTCATAAGTGGCGAGGTCAATGAAACCAGCGGTTAGATTGGCGACACATTGATTGATAGCGAAATTTCCAGACATTATTTTATACTAAGCAATATTTTTTTTTTAAATTTTTATTAAACTATTTATTTTTTAATAAAAATACATATTTTATTGACTAGAAATCAATTAGGGCTGCTATGATACAATAAATCGGTCATCCTCGATATTATGTGGTGTTATAATGATCGAATTAATTAATATACTTGCGCATCAACATTTTTATAGAACAGGAAAACCAAGGGCCCACCCGAAATTCTAATAATATTATTATTAACAGCAGTAAGTACTAATTGGTAAGGCACTTCACAAAAAGCCTGCGAAATACTTCCGCTGATAGCAGATAATCCATTTGTTGTTAAATTACTCGATGCTTGTTTGCAATTCCCAGTCATATATACAAAGTTTCAATTATACTCGCATGGGACATGTTGATCGCCCGAATTTGATTGAAGACCCGGTGAAAGATTCATTACCATAATCTTTCACCTGATTCTGAATATTACTATAACTTTTCCGCTGGCGGCACAATTTTGGAGACATAATATACCAGTTACCAACAGGTTGTAGACGCTTCCAAAATTGGTCTCCTGCAAATCCGCGTCGATAACTTTCGGGTCCTCTTGTAGTTAGTTCATGTACATTTTGAGTAAAATTATTTATGAGAGTATCATAATATGATGCATTAACAAGATACGCGGTACGAGTTTGCGCCGATTTCAATCGTTTGATATACTTTCCAGCAGGTGTGCTTCTTACATTACCGCCTGATAATAAAATAACATCCCAATTTGTACCAACTGATCCAATTGCTGATGATAAATATCTATGAATTTTATTTGCAGAAAATTTAAAAGTCACGTCATCTTCACAAATCAATATGGAGGAATAGTTTTTGTCTTTTGCATATTGCAATGCTTTGAGATGTGCTTTACTACACCCTAATCCGCCAAATTTATTAGGTTCTCCGTCTATTCTGGAATATGGCAAGCCAAGCTTGGCTAATTCCGCTTCCGTTGATGTTTTTCGATCTAACCGACTGGGCAAATTTATATATAGTACATGATCAATAATATTATGTACAGATTTTTTATCATGAGAAGCGAATAGTTCTTTAGTTAGATTTTTTAATTCTACACCCGCCCATCGTCGCGATTTTATTTCAGATTGATTATTTTCCATGATTTGTGTATTCTTCATTAAATTGTTATATGTTTCATAATAATGCGATGGATCTAATAAACCATCTGTATTTTTCTTAGCTGAAACATATGTTTCAACTGCATCGGTCGGATTTGAATCCATTTCAAATAAATACAAAGGTTTATGTGTTTGATTATTTTCCATTCCTGCTTTACTTTTTTCATACAATTTCTCAAATTTCTCAAATTTCTCAATAAATTTGTGTTGCTGATTTATAAAACCGTCCCGCGAGCAAGACGATTTATTTATAGTAATCGAAATAATTAGGATTATAATTATTATACTTGCAATTATGATTATCGTTGTCGGATCACACATTTTATATTACTACAACATATTTCTTTATTCATAAGAAATATGCAAATTGTGACCTAATTAAGGACGAGTGAACTTGTCAAATTGCAGTTACTTTTACATTTAAATACACATCAATGTAAATTAAACATCTTTCCAATAATGACCAAAACAAATTTTGTGGAAGCAACCATTATTAAAAATAATCAAGAAATCGAAATCGATCTCCCCAAAATCTCTTATGATGAACTTCCCAAAGTATCAGTATTAACACTTACGTATTGCCGGTCACATTTTTTTCAACTTATGTGGAATAATTGGAATAATTATAAATATCCAAAAGAAAAACTCGAGTGGATTATCATCGATGACTCTCCGGGAACGGAACATGATCTTTTTGACATGATCCCTCGATATGATAATATTCATTACATAAAACTCGATAAACATATGTCAGTCGGAGCAAAAAGAAATTTCGGTGTATCGAAATGCCATTTCGATCATATTGTCCACCAAGATGACGACGATTATTATTTTCCTGATAGTATCTTGGCAAAAGTTCGTACACTAAAACGCTATCCCAAGTGCGGATGTTGCTTTTCTAATTCACTGGCTGCCTATAATGTTATAAATAACATTAGCTATATGATGGATCCACAAAAGCCCGAGTCGTGTTTGGCATTACCCGAAGCATCGCTGATGTTTAAACGTTCTCTATGGGAAGAGCAACAATTTCCATCTGATCATTTTGGAGAGGGAAAAGGCTTTGTACTTGGCAGAGAGAAAAAATTCGTATCTATTCCATGTATTTTTAACATGGTTTCTTTTACTCATTCAAGAAATATGACTGGTCTCGCACGTAATATCGAAACAAAATCAATTAATTCTGACACAAGGCTTTCGAATTATTATGATTTATTTGATGGCGTCACAAAAAATATTATTCGAAAAATCGCTCGATTAACTAATAAAGAATTAGCTATAACCGAGTACCAACGTATTTTTGTCAAAAATTATTATGGACTCGAAACTGAATGCACTGGTGATGTATGTTCTTACAAAGAGCTCGGACGCAAAGAAATCGATATGCTATCCGCTCTCCCGAATTATCACACGTTCAATACTATCGATGACTTAGATTCTCAAGAACCGCCCATCGGTTCTGATGATCTTGTTCTCGTCTGCCATTATTCAACAGATATTCTTTATCTCAAAGAGAAGCTGAACAAACGCAGTGCTAGTAACGAGACTGTCGATGATAAGGCAGATTTAACTGACACACCGTCGATTTTACCAAGCGGTTGTAAAGAAATTCTGCAACATCCTCGAAGTAAATTGCTTGTATATAATTCATGGGAATGTCGAGATTTCCTTGATCCCTATACAAAAGGTGAATTCTGTAAATACTGTATCAATCAACTTGGTGTTCCTCTCGATCATATTATTCTGGCCACAACTGATTTTTTAAATCCGTTGGTTCATTCACTATCACCACAAATCATTGGATTCGATTTCCCATTTCTTTATGCAAAAGCAAATTTTAATGATGCTGACATTTCTATCGTTTCCCCACAACAACGTCACAAGGCCATATGTATGTTTTCCAGGCGTGGTAATATTGAACGAACTGTCTGCGCTCTGTTTTTACATTCATTTCACAAGACATCATCTCATCTTTCATATCTTACAATTGACAGCTATTCGGACGCCGATATAACGAAATTTGGTGTACCAACGTCACATTATGATGACTTTAAAAAATTATTGCCTATCGTTGTTAAGGATCCTATCCAGCTACCTCGTGATATCGAATTCGATGAGGCTGCCGCAAAAATTTACTCAAACCCGATGGTCAAGGTTAATTGGGAATGTCAAGATGACATTCGTTGGTGTATCGATGATTCCTTTGTTATGCTAACACTGGAAACAAATGCACAAGGATTTGGTTCCCATGTTCAGCAAGTTTCCGAAAAAACCTATAAAGCTATCAAAATGGGAATGCCTTTCATTAATTTCTCGGCAAAACCTGGTATCATTCAACATCTCAAATCTCTTGGATTTAAAACATTTGCTCCTTTTATTAACGAAGACTATGATTACCCAACGTTTCAACAACATTCTGAAGATGTTATTGAATTCGAAATTGAATATTATGCAAGATTTAGAAAATTAACAAAAGAACTAAATAGAATCTGTAATATGTCTCACTCAGAACTTACAGCACTTTGGAACGAGTGTCAACCAATCGTCTTACATAATCTCGAAGTTCTGCGCTCTCAAGACCCAAAACATATCAAATCTCTACCAATCATTGAACAATAAATTTAACCAATGATAACAATTATAATTTCCTGACTAGAAATTATAATTTATAAGAATATTCTCACGGATGTCTATAAAGCGCATAAGGCATATTCAATGCTTGTGCATACCGTTTTGACTGTTCCGCTGTTACCTCCGTTGACTGTTCCGCTGTTACCTCCGCTGACTGCACCACTACTACCTCCGTTGACTGCTCCGCTGTTACCTCCGCTGACTGCTCCGCTACTACCTCCGTTGACTGTTCCGCTCGTGCCTCCGTTGATTGCTTAGTTGATAGCGAGCGAAACGATTTTGCATTAATAAAGCGACCCATAGGTGGCCACATATGATTGCCCCAGTTATCACAACCCTCCAAGCTTTTTCGCATGACTGTAGCTGCATTGTTTGAAATATATTTACTTAAGTTCCAAGAATTCATACAATCCCAAAGCGTGATGCTTACGATGGGGATCGCGATGGTGTAAAATCTTGGGTTAAAGTTTAGATGGTTGAACATGATTTTATTTAGATACACTTTTTATTTTAAGATGAACAAATAATAATCATTTTTCGATAGATTCATAGTATTCTAAAACCTTTGGATGAACTTTAATTTGATTCCAATCAATAGCTTTAATTGACAGACCTTCTAGAGTATGCGCCCGGGACATAGCTACATATCCCATTCCATAATCAAAAATCTTAGACAAATCCATGGAAACAAGATCGAGAGAACACCCTTGACTCTTATGAATACTGAAAGCATAACCCAAGCGCAAAGGAATCTGTGTCATTTCACCAATTTTGACATCATCCTGTTCGATATCCCATGTATGATAATCAATGATACATTCTTTCCCGTTTGTAAAAGAAACGAACGGTAAGTCATTTATGAAACGTTTGACGACACCTCTGCTTCCGTTAACTAATTTATGCTGGTCGCGCTGATGCGCATCACCTGGTGTGGGTGTGAGATTATGGACGAGCATCACTTGACAACCAACACATAATTCTAATTTCTCTGGAACGATACAGCTTTTGACATAGCGATCAATAACCGCCTGTATAGCGCGATTTTTTAATGGTTTAGGGTGTCCAGTAGTTTCTCGATCATATTGATAAAATTCCTGTTGATTATGTTTTGTATTTGCTGTCTTCATTAATTCTTTTTCATTAATAATATCAACCATATTATTCAAAGGAAAAAGCTTAGTCGGTTTTACACCGAGTTGCTTATTGAATTTTCGGCCAATACAAGGAGCGAAAATTGCTTTCGTATCATCATCAATGCGTCCCATGCGAATATTATTGAGAGCGCGCTGAAATTGTTTATCTTTTTGACGAATAATTTCAGTCAGTAAGATAACATTATCTTGCCCAATACAGTGAGGCCAAGATTCGGACTCGAAACAAAATTGTTCTCGGCCATTCATAACGCCAATTGGTGGCAATTGACAAAAATCACCGGACAAAATTAATTGTATGCCACCAAATGGCAATACACTATCACGAATCAAGCGAGCGAGTTCTTCAAGTTTATCAAATAACGCAGCTGTCAACATACTTATTTCGTCGATCACTAAAATTTCTAGTTTTTGCCAGCGATCGCGGATTTGCTTCCTTTTCATAATGGATCCATGCAGTACTTCTGTTGAGTTCACTCCGAGTCCAATACCGAGAAATGAGTGGAGGGTAGCGCCTTTGATTAATATGGCTGATATACCAGTAGTACTCGTAATACCAATATTTTTATGTTGTAGCGAATCAATAAGAGAGTGAATGACATGTGTTTTACCAACACCAGCCCCTCCTGTAATGAATAGATTTTCACCCAGCACAATATGATCCATAATTTTCGATTGGTCAACAGTTAATGATTCCATGATACGAATTAGTTCATAATTAAAAGTATAATCAATTTTTTGAATATGTGATTGAAATATAAAATTGATTATTTTATATTTCAATCACATATATTAAGCAAATGTCCATACGTGTAGCTCTGTCAGATCTTTCAACGGATGAAAGAAAATTAATTACCCAACGCCTTCGATTTAATAAAAAGGAGACAGCCTATAATAAATTCAAGCCTTCTGCGACTGTATATGCCTACGATATTGATGTTTTTGAGACATCGAAATCAACAGACACGGAAGATCATGAGGATGGTATTGTATATTTGCCATATCGATGGGGTTTACGAAATATAAAGGCATCAGTCCGCCCAGAGCGCTCCGTATTCGGACAGATGAATACAACATTCACTGGGGTATTGCGCCCATTGCAAATAGAAGTCAAGGCTGAGGCGCTAACGCTATTAAATAAACAGGGATCTTGTATATTATCATTATATACTGGCGCCGGAAAAACAATAACTGCTATCAATATTGCCTGCAAGACCAAACTAAAAACATTAATACTGTGTCATAGAATTGTATTAATTGAACAGTGGAAATCATCAATCGAAAAAGTATGCCCTGGTGCTAAAATTCAAATCCTAAAGGGTACTGCGAAAAAAGCGAAAGATGAATTGGATGAGTCCAATGATTTTTTTATAATGAATGCGCTAAATGTATCCAAAAAAGGACATTCATATTTTGACTGTATAGGTACAGTCATTGTTGACGAAGTACATACCATGGGTACAGAAAAATTATCACAGGGTTTTAATTATATCCAGCCGAGATATCTAATCGGATTGTCTGCGACACCATATAGATCCGATGGTATGGATGCCCTCCTCGATGTATATTTTGGCACTGATAGAATATTTAGAAAAATGTTTCATCCACACTCGGTATTTAAAGTCGCCACAACGTTTGAGCCAGAATTTCAATTAGGTCATAATGGAACTATTAATTGGAATTCATTGATAGAATCACAGACTTCTGATGATAATCGCAATGAGCTAATTGTTCGTATCTGCCGGTTTTTCAAAGATCGGACTTTTCTAATATTATCAAAGCGAGTCGCTCAAGTTAAGTGGCTTGTTAAGCGATTCACTGAAATCGGAGAGTCTGTCACTTCCCTTGTAGGTCTCCAAAAATCATGCAATTTTGATTCACGAATTTTAATAGCGACCGTACAAAAAGCAGGAGTTGGCTTTGATCACCCAAAACTCGATTCGCTCGTTATTGCATCAGATGTTGAAGAATATTTTATACAGTATTTAGGTCGTATCTTTCGCCGGGAAGACTCGAAACCAATTGTCTTTGATATTTTGGACAAGCACCCAATTCTTACACGTCATTTTAGAACTCGTCAGAAGGTTTATAAGGAACATGGTGGTACAGTCGAAAAATTCAATTGTAAATCATTACAGCAATATTATCCAAAATTGACCGCGCAAGAATTTGATAAAGAATTCGAAAATTTATAAATTACGAATTAAGATTTTGATTATTATATAATCAAAATAGCATGATTAGAGTTTTTAGTGGATTTATTTTTGGTGTATGGCTTGCCCAAAATTATTCCTTGCCTGATATTGGCACGGAAATTGAGAATCTTCAAAAAAAATACAGCTCTCGAGATTCATCTGACAAATCAAACAAATAAGTAAGTAAGTTTATTCGACGCCCCACTTGCGAGCATATTCCAATTGTCTTAATTCATTTGACCGATTATTATAATCTCTTTTTGCATCAAACCATTCATTTTTTATCCACATCGGATATAATTGCGCACAGACATTCGACCCCGAACTTCTTGGAAAAGATACACTTCGTACATATGAAGCGTATCGTTCTCTAGTTAACGCCTGTTTCCATATATTTATTTTATCTCTATGTTGCTTGAGAATCGTAGCACGCTCTTCAATAAAAATGTTGTAATTATCAGCCGTTAACTTTGCCTGTACTCTGAATTTATATATATTTTCAAAAATATCACAATGTAGTCTGAATGTAGTAACCGGCAGGATGTTAGCATTTAACTGAATCTTTCTTTTGAGATTGAATTGAACGTAGTTTGTTGATGGGTTTATCAGCTCTTCATATAACCACGCATCTTTAAACACTCCTATAATTTCCGAGATTGCCCCGCTCGGCAGCCCGTCATATATGGCTTGACACCATATAAGATGCTCCCAGACAGAGTCACAACATTTATTTGTATATTTTTTTATCTTATAACAAGCAACTTCGTGAGCTGATGGACAATCAATCGCATTCTGAAATTTCATTTGTTTTCCTATAAAACCGCGCGTTGGGTATTTTATATCAGTTGATAATGATCGATTAACTACTCGAAAAATACTTAGCTCTTGCAGAGACCATCGATCTAATTCCAAAAGATCAATCAATAGATTGAACAAATATGATATTATTTCATCGGACATGTCTGTAGCCATTACAGTGGTATTTGAATCCGCTTCTTTCGATAAACTTTGATTCATTGGCTTACTATTAATTAGTCACCGCTTAATATGAATATTCATTTTTATTCCCATTATAAACATTTCTGATGTTTATAATAAAATGACAGAAGACTCTGTTAAAACACCTAAAAAAAGAAAATTAGGCTGGCAAAAAAAGTGGGGAAGTGATCAAGTATGTCCCATAACATTTTCACGGCTGCGGCCAGGAAATGACTCCAATGGTATACCATATTGTATTAAATTAAATTGTGGACACCGCTTTTGGCGAAAGCCATTATATCAATGGCTATTAACCGCGCATACGAGCTGTCCTGTCTGTCGAGCTCCCGTATTACAATTGACGAATAAATCTTAGCGGCGGCGCATCTTAACACCAAGCGCTTTTTCTAATGTTAGGATCTCTCGTTCATTTTGGATCCGACTTCCGTTTTCAATCTCTTTCACAATCACAAGTGATAAATTTGATTTTGCGGCTAGTTCTATTTGCGTCCACTTTTTCCCTAAGCGAGCTTTTTGTACATCACTACGCAGATGGCTGCAGATAATTTTTTGACGCTCAATTTGTTCCTCAGGACTTATGATATGCTGTGATGTGGTGACCACTGGCTGTTTCGATTTCGTTAAAGTAACAGCATCCCATTCTTGAATTGGGTGAATTCTATTTTTCGACATTATTATTATTATTAGCAAAGAAAATAATATCGAAATTCATTTTTGAAATTCAAATTTCGATATTACTCATCAACTTCGATTGAATGCAGCCATTATAAAGATTCCCATAAAATTAAAAAATGCCCAATCCATTCGCCGGGTGATTGGGCATATCTGCGCCAACCTCACATATTAATGAGTGAATAACTATTGCTGACAATAATAATTATTCATACTATCGATCCCGGCCATCAAAGGGTATAACCAAGGCTATAGCGCCAGCAATTTGTCAATAATAAATCAAACCCTACATCCTTTCCTAACCTCCAACGATGTAATCCTTCACCACCCGCAACTGGGTATTTGGTTTGAAGCAAATTAATTTTGTACTGATCCGCGAGATTCTTAATTTTTACGTAAAAATTAAGAATCTCGCCTTATAATAAAAAAATGGGTTTTAATTCAAAGAAAAAGTCTTGCAAGCGTAGCACGAAAAAGTCTCGACGCAAGAAATCTTGCAAGCGTAGCAAGAAGTCTCGTCGCAAGAAATCTTGCAAGCGTAGCAAGAAGTCTCGTCGCAAGAGTCGTCGCAAGCGTAGCAAGAAGTCTCGTCGCAAGAGTCATCGTCGCAAGAGTCATCGTCGCAAGAGTCATCGTCACAAGAAGTGCCGTTGTAAGAGGAGTCATGGCAAGAAGTGTCACTGTAAGAATGTTGGCAGGACTCGCAAGAAATCGAGTCGTCGCAAGAGTGTTGGACGGAGGAGGGTGTTCCGTAGTGATTCAGATGACGACCCTGAAGAATACATTCGGAATCTTTATAAGCTTATCGACTTAGTAGCCACGCCTGTGCGGTCGGGCGACCCACATGCTGAATTTCGCAACAGGCTGGAGAGAGAACACCCATCATATGAACGATGGGAGGATTTACTTAAAGAAGAGACACCACGCTTTAGCGAAGCTATTATCAGGGAGGGCGTAGCAATTGCGGTCAAAGCCCTGCGCGCCAAAAATAATCCACCATCGCCGCCGCCGCCACAACTCTCCCTGTATTCTCCTTCCAATCCCCCCCCCTCGGCCGTTGGTCTAACCATACTCACAGATGAGTAGTAGTAGGAGCATCCGCAGCAACGGTCTTCGATGTTTTCCAATGATCATCGAAAGGTATAAAGTTGAGCGTAGCAAGACTCGCAAGAAGAAGTCTCGCCGCTCAAAGAATGAGCGGCCAGGGCTTATCGCCTTTCTGAAAAGGCTCAAAGCACGACGGCGCCGAAAGGTATAGCGCTTTGGTTTAATTTTAGCTAACCTAGCTAGCTAAAATCTACATTTTCTTCCCACCATATGACTAGTCGGAGAAGCAACTATCGCCCGAAAAGCCATAGTCATCATCCGCGCCGCATCCACTGCAGGGGCTTCTTGGACTTGCCTCCTCTTCGGGGTCGATATCAGACATGTGATGGCGCCATTCATTATCATCATCATCATATTCCGTATCATCGCCTTCGTGTTGAAAATTATCCCAGTCCCTCCGTGTCATCCGCCGCATATCATCTTTGTATATCAGCGTGTGGATGAACCCTTCGGCAAAGAATTCAGGGTAGTTGTAGTCACGGTCAGGCAGGTAGCCTGATCCGATCAAAGGTAATCCTTTACCATCACGTCGGTGGATGGCCTTGCTAATAGCCTTCTCCTTCTTCTTCCTCAAAGCGGTAGCACCTGCCTTGTCCATCGCCAGAATTTTCATGTGAATATTCTTCGGCGACACATACCTTTCGCTGTGATTGATAATTGCATCAGCCATCAGCTTGCGTTTCATATCACTTACGTTCATGCTGTTTGCCTGCATTTCGACTGATAATTTTCAGTAAATATTAAAAAAAATCATTTTCTAATGGCAGCCGCTTCGACTATCAGTGTTTCGACTATCAGTCAATTTTACAGCAATTGACGCATCGCATAGATTGATTCCATTACATTTCCCTTGTACTCTTGTGCTGTAAGGCCGTATCCAGACAGATTTTCGAGTGATTTAAAATCCATTAGTAAATATTTTACTAACATATCTGATAATGCATTTTGATAAATAATACCCCCACCATGTTCTCCAAGATGACTGGCCCTGTACCCGTGTTCCGGGATTGTCGGAGTGTCCAAATTCAATGAACTTCGGTGTCGAACGCTGTCCTTCTCAGACACGGAGACATCATTCAACCAATATAATGGATTGCAAGCATAGGCCTTGACGTCAGTGCCTGAATATAAATACGTATAATAGATCCACCAGAATTTTATTCCTGGACCGTGAATACGAGATATGTCACGATCTCCATCGCAAATTACGTGTACAGTAACTTCGCACCAATCACTACTATCGTCTCCCGCAAATCGAAATGTTTTCGTTGAATTCATTTCTGCTTATTATTATTTGTTAAATGCTAAATCAATTTTAAATCAGCCATACTTGGTCTCGGTATAGCAATTCATTCATGAGCGTGTCAGCGAGTACAAATAAACGCGAGTCATATATTTTTAAGTAACTTTCACAGGGGTTTTAAATCCTGATTTATGTTCGCATTTATCGCATATCACTAGATTTTTTCCTCTAAGCGGATAATATAAAATAGTAATTAATAATATACCACCAATTGTTATCCCCGACCCAAGTTCCGTGCTTACATTCGAAATAAATAAATAATCGATCATGAAATAATAGGTCATCAAAAATGCTAGGATACGTAATATAAATGCAATATTTGTCCAACAGCTCATCTTTTTTAATTCAGCACAATACAAAAAATGAAAAATAATAATTTAGTAAGTATTATTCAAAATATGAATACACAAGTGTCTAATACATTTTTAATTATTGGAGACCCCCACTTTAAAACATCGAACGTCCCAGATACTGATGAATTTATTGCAAAAACAATCAAATTGGCGCAAACCGAGTCTCCGAATGCAATTATTATTTTAGGTGATGTTCTCCACGAACATGAGAGACTTCATACCATCCCTCTAAACAAAGCATATGAATTTGTTCGGTCGATGGCAATAATTGCCAAAACATTTATTCTAGTTGGTAATCATGATATGATTAATAATCAGCAATTTTTGAATACGAATCATTGGATGAATGCAATGAAGCAGTGGAATAATGTTACGATTGTTGACACGCCTATTTCTTTCCAACCATTTCCTGATTCTGATAACTTTTTTGTATTATGTCCTTATGTTCCCAATGGTCGGCTTATTGAAGCTCTCGATCATCTCGGATCAAATACAGCAGACGAATCAATTGATTGGCGAGATGCAAATCTAATTTTTGCTCACCAAGAATTTAATGGTTGTAAAATGGGTGCTATTGAATCAATTGATGGTGATGTTTGGTCAAAAGATTTGCCGCCAGTAATTTCGGGTCATATTCATTCTAATCAAAAATTACTTGACGGGCATATTTATTATCCAGGCTCAGCTATGCAAAATGCTTTTGGTGATCCTAATAATATTTTAGCCGTTATCGACTGGAACCGGATTAACCATGATACACAATTCGATATTACAGACATTCTCCCACCGTATGTCTGTAAAGAGGTCGATCTTAAACTCCGCAAAAAAAAAATAATCTATATGGAACTTGATGAAATTGAAACTCACGACTGTACTCGGATGATTGATTCTAACGACTTGATCAAACTTACATTATCCGGGAATTATGACGACTTTAAAATTTTCAGACAGACTCCCAAATATAAACTTTTGAGTGATAGTGGTATTAAAATTATCCATAAAAATAAACGACTCAAACCGTCAGAACTTGATAATACTGCTTCACATGAACTTGCTGAGTCTCCAGAACACCCATCAAGCATTTTTAATGATGACTCGGGTGAATCTATAAATAAATTGGTGCACACTCTTGTACATCAAACAGCGGAGCTGCAATCTGATTCGCACATAATCAGTGACTTTAATTATCTGTTTTTAGGTTACGAAAAAGATGAGGAGCGTTTTTGCCTTTAAGGACAAAAACAAAACGAAACACCTTTATTTTTCCCCAAATTGTTATAAAAAAGAATTTTTTTATTATTATTAATAATAATAAAAATGCAGCACAATGTTACATATATTGATGATTTACTAGATTTAGATGACCCCGTTCAAAAAGGAGCTTTTAATAAGGTAGGTCATAAAGATAGCATTAAAACACTTCCCGATTTTGAAAGCCATTCTCCTCATGGTAAACTTATCGAATCCTATACTAGTGAAAACACACCATCATTTGCTATACCTTCACAAGGACACTCCGGTCAACGCATGCAACAAGGAATGACCCCCCCTCAACAGCAAGATCGTGGCCACGATGATAGGCACCGACCACCAGGAATGGGACAACCAGGGATGGGACAACCAGGGATGGGACATCCAGGGATGGGACATCCAGGGATGGGACATCCAGGAATGGGACATCCAGGAATGGGGCAACCAGGGATGGGACATCCAGGGATGGGACAACCAGGAATGGGGCATCCAGGAATGGGACAACCAGGAATGAGGGGAATGGGGTCCGCGGCCCCAAATCAAAAGATGGAAAAATATACACCAAAGGGGATATTAAAAAGTCAGCCACGAATAGTTGAGCATTTAAAAAGCGATCATTCTCACCATGCAGATGATATGTCATGCCGCGATATAGCTGACCATATTGCAAATTGTCCCATTTGCAGTAAAATATATAGGAGAAAAAATCTTGTATATATTATTATTATTATTCTCTTGGTAATAATAAATTTGATATTTTTACAAAGAATTGTTTCAAAATAAAACAAGATGCAGAAACTCTGCAAATATTGATTGTTAAGAAAAAAAAGAAAAAAACTTATTTTTTTCTTAACAATTAATAAAATAGCAACTATGTCAGAATTGTATCAATCAATCAAACAGCAGGCGTCTAGTAGTGATGCCTGCCGAGGTAAAAAAAATAGTGATTGTGTAGGTCCTTGTCATTTAGAAATAAATGAATATACCCCTCGTGAATTACAACATTTGAGTCAGGCTCAACGTATGGAAAATCTACAAATTTATGGCTCCAAGAAGATCAAAGGCGCTAATTGCAAATCCCGCAAGTTAGGTGGATCTAGTTCGTCTAGTTCGTCAAGCTCAAAGGCAGCAAGACGCCGCCCAGAATATTCTGGATCGATGATTTGCCCTCAATATTCTGGGAAATATCTTGGAAAAGGCGCGAAAGATACCTGCCTCAGCAGCACAGGTCAAGAAGGGCGGGCGTGTAAATGGGTTAAAAAAGGCAGTAAATGCCGGGTTAAACCGGTCGTTAAAGTGTATGATAGTCTTTACAAAGATCAGGCCTGTAATGATTTTGCGACAAAATCAAAATGTGGAAGTAAAGACTTTGGGAAGGCTGCCGGTTGTCGGTGGTTTAAATCACGCAAAAGCCCAAAGTCACAAGCTAACCTAGATAACTATGGCAAAAAAGGCTGTTGGAGTGCTGATGCTGGAGTGTATAATTCAGACTATCAGTCAAAATCTGCTGCCGAAAAATTACTACAAAGTGAGTTTGTTGTACCAGAGGGTAGTTGTCAAGGCTTAGCAGTAAATGCTTCGAATACTGATGACGCATACCAAAAATGTTACGCACGAGATTATTGCAGAATTAATAAAAAAACCAAGAAGGGTGGCAATAAATTGAATAATCTTCGATGTGTTGAAATTCCTAGCAAATCTAAAAGATTTGGCGGTAGCGCTGCATCCTCAGCGGCGGGCGGAGCACCGATAGCGAAGGGTGCAGCCGCAGACTTTGATAAATACACCGCAATACGCACGGGAGGTGCTAGTGGGGCGAT
>Ga0308007_10000118_pt1 | contig 33919 bp, 26 predicted proteins | sample Neamet71_FD_203152 | JGI IMG/M metagenome (GOLD analysis project Ga0308007, IMG submission 203152) | Marine microbial communities from water near the shore, Antarctic Ocean - #71 | ecosystem: Environmental > Aquatic > Marine > Unclassified | place: Southern Ocean | collected 2014-06-07
TTGCTAGCAAAGTAATTGATACAATAAATCAACCAATCCCTTATGGTCAGCATATTTGTAATGTTGGGGCGAGTATAGGAATTGCCAGTTATCCTCGCCATGGTTCTACGCCAGAAGAGCTGATAAAGAATGCAGATATGGCAATGTATGAATCAAAAAAGAAAGGGCGTAACCAAGTTCAGTTTTTTTCTCAAGTGTTGTTGGATCAGAAAAGTAAATCTTTTGATTTAGAAAAATCACTACGAGAAGCCCTACGTGAGCCAGATAAGAATTTTGTTTTATATTATCAGCCTCGTATAGAGCTTCTTACCGGCAATATTTACTCGGTCGAGGCCTTAATTCGTTGGCAACATTCTGAGTTAGGCAATATCCCGCCTGATCAATTTATTCCTCTGGCGGAAGAGCTAGGGCTAATTGAACAAATTGATGAATGGGTGATAGAAGCGGCATGCCAAAAAGCAGTTCAATGGAAAGCAATGCAAGCAAATGTGTCTATTGGAATTAATGTTTCTGCTCGTTCTATTAATAGACAAAATTTTGTCAAGAAAGTCATCGAACCTTTGTTAGAAAAATACGACATTGAAGGCAGTTGCTTAGAGATAGAAATTACAGAAAATGCATTACTTGTTGACAGTTATTATGTACTTGAATGCCTACAAGGGATAAAGCGTTTAGGTATTCGTTTAGCAATAGATGATTTTGGTATAGGCTTTTCGTCAATAAGTTATCTAACTCGTTTTCCGATCGATACTTTTAAGATTGATGGCAGTTTTATGTGTGATCAGCAAAGTAGTGAGAGTGATCAAGTGTTGCTGAAAGCAATCATTGCTTTAGGTGTTGCCTTAGGTATGAAAGTAGTCGCAGACTGCGTAGAGACAGAAGCCCAAAGCCAATATTTACTTAGCCTACATTGTCATGAAGGGCTGGGCTATTACTGGCACCAACCGGATGAACATTGGAATCCTCTGTAAGTGCTATTACATTATTACAATAATTCATTGTACTAAGCCGGTAATAAAACGACTTGCCAATAATGATCAAGCATCTCTATTACCTTTGGAAAACTATCTTTTACATCAGACTTAACGATATAACCTGCCACATGTTTATGGTATGCAGCTACACGATCTTCATCTGCTGAGGAAGTGGTTAATACAAAAACGACAGAATCTTCTAACAAACTGTCATTGCGAATCGCATGTAAAAATTCCAGTCCCCCCATAATGGGCATATTGAGATCAAGCAATACTATATAAGGTCGTGTTACCGTGTTTTGTTCTCCTTTCTTACCTTGTAGGATCTCTAAGGCTTCTACGCCATTTTTCGCTCTATATATTGGATTGGCTAGCTTGAGTTTACGAAACTCTCTTTCCACTAATTTTGCATCAATATCATCGTCTTCCACTAATAATATATTGACCTCTTTGTAATTCTTTATCATTTTTCCCTTCCCATTGCCTATTTAATGGATTTTAAAACAATTAGTTTATAATTTTTTGGGCCAAGTAAAAGAAAACGTACTCCCTTTTTCTAAAGACGATTCCAGATGTACCTTGCCTTTATAGTATTCTACAATTTTTTTAATGAGAGCTAACCCCATACCACTGCCTTCAACATCATCTCGTGTTTTGAGTGTTTTAAACATTTTAAAAATTTGTTGATGATGATCTGGGCTAATACCAGGACCATCATCGGTTACTGAAAACTCATAATAAGAACGACGTTCACAACAGTTAACCTGTATTTTACCATCGCTGCGATCATGATGTTTAATGGCGTTAGCGAGTAGATTACGTATTACTTGCTCAAAAGGAGGTGACATAGTAGTAAATGTTGGCATTTCACCTTGAATACTAAGTGTAAAATCGGGTGGCGCGAAAAGCAGAGCAAACGCATCTTCGACAATCTCTCGACTATTAACCGTGGTTGATGTATTTGTCTGTTTGTTTGCTCGAGAATAGGCAAGTAAATCATTTAATAGTGCTTCTAAACGCTGGACTCGTTGGCGCATTAGGCTTAAGTTTTCTGGAATGTCTTTCATATCGCCTGTTTCAAGATCTTCTACTACCCAGCTTGCGAGTTGATCTATACCACGTAATGGTGCTTTTAAATCATGAGAAGCAATGTAAGCAAATTCATCTAAATCACGATTAGTTTTTGTTAGTTCAATTGTCTTTTGTTCGGCGGCTTCTTTGGCTATTTGTGTATCTTCCATGAGGCTGGTTAAAATGAGTCCTTGCGCTGTTAGTTTTTCAACATTGCTATGTAATAGCTGGTTGTTGTCTTCAAGTGTTTTGGTGCGCTCTTCTACTGTTATTTCTAATACCTCATTTTGACCCTGCAGTTGCTGTCTTAAATTGTTTATATTATGTTTACTGATTATGACTGCTTGCAAAATGTAATAACACAGAGCCAGTAATATGCTGACTGTGATGCCGCCAATCAAAACCCAAAGCGCGATAGAGATGGATTTAAAATACGCTTGTAACGTCTCATTCGGTAATACTTGTAATTGCCACTGACGATTTGGTATTGAAAGATTAAACTCAAAAAGCGTGTCTATATTTTTTTTACCGTAGAGTGAGCTATTATCCTGCTCTGTCGTGTCTAATAGAGAGAGAACTAAGTTTTCTTTATTGGCTAGATTGAGGGCGTTTTCTATTATATTGTCTATTCGAAAAACACCGGTAACATAGCCTTTCAATAATTTTTTTCTTTGTCCGGCATCCATAAGAGAAGCATGGGATTGATAAACAGGGGCGATAATCAAAACACCATAAGAATCCCCTGTTTCCTGTACTAAACGTATTCTTGCGGTTGTGGTCATGTAGCCACTAGTGCTGGCGTATTCCAAAGACTCTCGACGAGTGCTGCTACTGTTTAGATCAAAGCCTTGTGCTCTTTTATTATTGGAGTAAGGGGCAATAAGATTAACCGGTAAGTAGTAAGGATTCTTTTGACGAGTGACAAATTGACCCTCCTTATTAAGTTCTGTGATGCTAAAGTTTTTATAGTATTTTTTGAATTCATTTTCAAAAGACTCTCGTTGCTTTGCAAGAATTAATGGTATCCAGCTTAAAGCTTGAATATGAGCTCTATTCTCGATATCTAATATATGCATATATTCATTGAATTCTTCTATTGAAATAAGATTACTAGCGCCGTAAAACGCTTGTAACGCTTGCAAATCATGAACAGCAATATCAATAGATTCTTGCATACTTATATTGATCTGCTTAGCAATGCCTTCGATTTTGGTGTATTTTTGTTCCTGCAATTGGTTGTTTACTTGAGTTGATAAATAATAAGACCCCAGAGACCCTAAGCTAGCTACAATTAGAGCCAGTAAAGTAGCACGTAAAGAAAGCCTATTCATGTGAGTCTACTATTTGCTGTATACGTTTATAGGGGGGTGCTTTTCCTAGTTTCTCTGCAAGCTGATTGACTTCTTGTTTGAGCTCGATAACGCGTAATTCTCTATTTGATGAGAGTCTATCCATTTTTTCCATCTCAGTTACTTTTTTTTGTAACTCCTTAGTGCGTTGGTGTACCTGATCTTCTAATTGATTATGTGCATTGCGCAATTCGACGGTTCGCTCATTGACGGTGATTTCTAACTTATCTTTGGTTGTTTGTAATTCTACGGTTATGTTTCCAGCAATATCTTGAGCACGACGGTTTATGTAGTGTAAAGATAGAATGACGTAGAACAGTAGAATATCAATAATCAAGCCAACGACAGCAACAAAAGTAGGTATATTACTTTGGTCGTTTAGGCTGAAATCGGCAGAAGTATAAAAGACGATTGTCCAAAGACTTCCTTGTAAAGTGAGTGAGATGGTTTTAGTGAATATAGAGTCTTTAACTTCTTCCTCTGTTGCTAGGCTTCGATATAGGCGATTTTCTGGAGTAATGTTTGAACCATTATAAATATCAAAAATAATATCTTTGTCTGTACTATCTAGTATGCCTGTCATTAAATTGTTTGCACGAAAAGGGGCATATACCCATCCTAAAAAGCGATTACGACGTTCAGTTAGTGTAGTAGGTATTTCCCCACCTTTGTATACTGGAACGTACGTTAAAAAGCCGCGCTGTGCATCGGCATTTGTTTCTTGTACTAGTGTAATAATGCTTGATGTTGCTGCTACACCGCCATCTCTTGCCCGAGTCATAGCGTCACGGCGCATAGTGTTAGACCACATATCGTAACCAAAAGCTCGACTATTGCGCCAATCAAAAGGCTCAAGATAAACGATCGAAGAGTATTCTTCGCGCTCGCCTTCTGGCTTTATTTGATAATCGCGAAAACCTTCAGAGCGAATGAGGTTTTCATGGGCGCTTTTGTCTGCTGGATTAATAGGAATACTGTACCCCATGCCTTGAATCCCCGGCCAATGTTGATCAATACTTAATGCTTTGACAAAGGCTGCCCATTGCTGACGAGTAATCTTTTGTTCAGGTGCTGTATAAAAAAGAGCGACGCCACTCCAGAGAATTTGTTCATAGATATGTATTCTATCCTCGATAGCTTTGCTAATTTCGTGTGCACGGACGTCAAACTTATCATTTGTGTTTTGTTCTATTAATCGATGTGAAGCTGTATAAGCCGCAAAAGTAAGCAGAAGAGAAATGAATAAAATGATCCAAGCGGTAAGAGGACTATGAAAGCGCTCGGCAAAGTAGTGCTTCCATGTTGGCTGACGCATGTCTGTATCAGACTGAGGGCTCATAAATACTCTCCATATTGATCAAATCAGTATAGTGAAGACTATTGGATACGCCATAAAATAAGGTAAACAAATAGTTTATTGGACAGTAGTTGTCTGTTGGACTTGAGACATAAACTTGAGATGTTGATAGGAGATAGATTAAGAACAACACAATGATGTTGATTACTTACGATGTTTTGTTGTAATCAAGTTGACTCTGCTAAGTATCCTGAATAAAATGCACTTCCTTTTTGGGGCCTTAGCTCAGCTGGGAGAGCGCAACGCTGGCAGCGTTGAGGTCAGGAGTTCGATCCTCCTAGGCTCCACCAAATTCCAATACCTCTTGTGTTTTTATCGCAAGAGGTATTGTGTTTACTTCTTTTAACAGTAGTCATATCCAACAGTATTTTATTTCCTTTCAATAAAACCGCCTACATTAGTCGATAACGTGTAGTCTTTCGTGTTTAAAAAATGAGTTATGCCACGAATTCATCTATGTCATGCGACAAAAAAAGAGTAAATCATAGGAAGAAAATGGTTAGTAAGAAAGGCGTTTAAATTGATTGTCGTGAGTGAAAGCATCATTAGAAGCTAAAGAAGTTATGTCGACTTTTTTTGTGTAGGAAAAGTGACTAAACAGTTATTGCCCGAGCGATAACAGGCACAAATGCAATAGGTGTTTAGGTCTGTTTTTTTATATAAATCTCATAATCTTTTCTTGAAATGGTAAACTCTTAGCCATCCAGCACGATTTTGTCATGCTTCTTTTTAATGCCTCTAAGATAAATGTTTGGGGATGCACACATGTTTCATCTTTACAGCGGTAATCGGCTTGAAGACTTATCGGCTATTCTTGCTCGTATTTTGAGTTTATCTGTACCTGATAACCCATTTGATCAAGAAAAAATATTGGTGCAAAGTCCTGGAATGGCGCAGTGGCTAAAAATGTATCTGGCCGAACAACAAGGTATTGCGGCTGGCTTTGAGTTCCCTTTACCTTCTACGTTTGTGTGGCGTTGTTTTCAACAATCCTTAGATGATATCCCCAGTAACAGTGAGTTTAATAAACCTTTTTTAGTCTGGCGTTTAATACGTCTTTTAGATTCACGTCTTAATGACCCTGAATTTCAGGCATTAAGCTGGTATCTGGCAGAAGATGATACGCAAATAAGGCGTTTTCAATTATGCAGCAGCATTGCCGATATTTATGACCAGTATTTAATGTATCGGCCAGATTGGATTGCGAAGTGGGAAGCAGGAGAGCAATTACCTATTAATGATGCTTCCAAGCAAAGCCTTAAAAAAATGGCTGAGCAAGCATGGCAACCTATCTTATGGCGTGATCTTGTTGCCGATGTCGCCTTGCATAATCAATCGCTCTACCATCGTGGTAACCTGCTTGATGCTTTGCAGGAGGCGACTCAATCTAAAGCAAAACCCAGTGCTATTCCAGATCGTATTTTTATTTTTGGTGTGTCTGCTCTACCGCCTAATACTTTGCAATCGTTACGTCTTTTAGCAGAAGCAGGATGGATGGACATTCATCTTTTTTTACAGAATCCTTGTCGTTATTACTGGGGGGATATTGTTGATAAAAAATACCTAGGCAGAGTCTTAAAACGTCAGAATCTTAAACCCAATATGACACCAGAAACGCTGCATTTAGACGCTAATCCATTATTGGCTTCATGGGGGAGATTAGGGCGTGATTATATTGGTGAGCTACAAGAAATAGCGACACAAAATTTAGATGTGTTTCAGGATTATCATCAAGATTTATCACCTGAAGATGAGGTGAATACAGCGCCTGCATCTTCTTTTACACCTCCTTTTGTACTGCCTTCTTTATTGGAATATGTACAACAAGATATTTTGGAAATGGAAAACCATGGCGCGTTAGAAGAGCGAACTTTACGCCAAGAAACATCACTCTATAAACACAGTGTAGCAACCGACGATAACAGTATTGCTATACAGATATGTCACAGCGCTCTACGTGAAGTAGAAGTATTGCATGACCATTTATTGGCGATGTTTGCAAACGATTCACAGTTAACACCTAAAGATGTGATCGTCATGTTGCCAGACGTGAATCAATACAGTCCTTTTGTGCAGGCTATCTTTGGTCAAAAAACAGTTGATCAAGTAGTCACTGGTCAAGCAACTAAAACACGCCATATTCCTTATTCTTTGATTGACCAAACAGCCAGTTTAGAAAACGTGGTGATTGAAGCGTATATCAGTTTACTGAGTCTGAATGACAGCCGTTTTACCTTATCAGAACTAATCAGTTTATTAGAGGTGCCAGCGGTACTGGCCACTTTTGGTATGAATGTAGGACAGATTGACAGAGTGCGTCAGTGGTGCCATGAAGTGGGTATTCGTTGGGGAATGGATGCTTCAACGGCTGAAAATTTATCGTTACCAGCGCAAGAGCAAAACACATGGCATAACGGTTTAAGCCGAATGTTATTAGGCTATGCCATCGGTCATAATGAAATTTGGCAAGACATACTAAGCTATGGTGAAGTCGAAGGGCTAGAAGCTGAATTAGCCGGTCAATTAGCCGCTTTCCTAGACGCCGTTCGTATTACGGTAGAAGAACTGAAAAAGATTAAAAAACCAGACGAATGGCTCGTTTTTTTATATCAAGTGAGTGAACGATTTTTCACCTTGGAAGAAAATGATACCTTCCCTAATTTACTCAAAAAACATATCGATGGTATTACGGATGAATGGCAACACGCCCGTTTTGAAGAGGCCGTAGACATATCTGTTATTAAATCTTTATTAGTGCCTCGGCTACAAGAAACGCAAGGTAGTCAACGTTTTCTTGCTGGGCGTATTAATTTTTGTACCTTGATGCCAATGCGCTCCGTACCCTTTAAAGTAGTGTGTTTACTGGGATTAAATGAAGGCGCGTATCCTCGGTCCGTGGTACCAATGGGATTTGATCTTATGGTGGGGGATTATCGCAGTGGCGATCGTAGTCGCCGGGAGGATGATAAATACCTTTTTCTTGAAGCCGTCATGTCAGCAAGACAGCGATTGTATATTAGTTATGTTGGTCGTGCGGTTAAAGATAATAGTGAGTTAAATCCATCAATTCTAGTGAGCGAGCTATTAGATTATGTGGGGCAAAGTTGTGTCATAAAAGAAGACAGCTCTTTAGCGCCAGATGACAGCCAAAAGAAGCTGCTTCAACACATTATTACTCAACATAAACTACAGCCTTTTCACGAAAGCTATTACTCACTCAATCAAGATGAAAAACACTTTAGTTACGATTCTTCTTGGTTGCAGGCGGTCGCGGCAAAGCAACATCCTCATGATTCAAAAAATAATCTAGCAAGCATCCCTGTTTTAAATGAAATGCAATCACATCATGGGCAGATTGAACTAGAACAATTAGTGCGTTTCTATCAACATCCAGCTCGATATTTTATGCAACATCGGTTGAATGCGTTTCTGCAATTACAGGATGTAGAAGAGTCAGAAGACGAACCGTTTTTCTTTGATGGCTTAACTCGTTATCAACTAAAAGAAGAGTTGCTGCAAGCGCTACAAAAAGATGAATTAGATGGTTTTATCCAACAGTTAAAGCTTTCTGGGAAATACCCTTATGGTGCTTTTGGTGATTTAGAAGTAAACGCGTTAATTAAACAAAGCCGGGCGATGGCATTAGGGTTAGATGAATACCAACAACTCGATTTAGCGGCAATCAATATTGATATCGTGATAGACGTAATGGATGTGAAACAAAATCAAAAGCAAGATCGTCTTGTCGCATGGTTGCCTTTGGCGAATCATAATCTTTGCCTTAATTACCATTTGGGCGAATTGAGTGCGGGTAAAAAAATGGCAGTATGGTTGGCTCATTTGGCTTACGCGGCTCAAGGCATGCACATTGAGACACGAATTTTAAGTTTTAAAAATAGCAAAACCACGCAACTAATGACACACGTTATTTTGCCAATATCTGCTGATAAAGCGTCTGTTTTATTAAGTATGTATTTGCATTATTTTCATCTAGGCGATTGCACACCACTGTCGTTACCAGCACGCACGGCGGACACATGGTGCAAAACATTTTTGAATGAAATAAACAAAACGAACGATGAAAATACAGACGATGCAATGGAGATAGCTTGGCAAAAAACGTTAGTCACTTATGTGGATGACTTTAACGAATTTGCTGATGGGCATAACCCGTATTGGCAACGTGTTTTTCCTGATTTGTCTTTACATAAAACACAGTTTATTAATTACGCCAGCGAGCTTTGGTTGCCTTTGCATGAGCATTTTGAGTTAGTAGAAAATAGCGTGATGGAGACGTCTACATGATGTCAACGACTACGCTAGACCCTATGAGCTTTCCTCTCTTTGGTAAGAGATTGATTGAAGCCAGTGCAGGTACCGGTAAAACCTATACTATCGCCAACTTATATTTACGTTTGTTGTTGCCGCTAACATCCGCTGATGATTTTCACCGACCATTAACCGTTGATCAAATCTTAGTGGTTACCTTCACTGAAGCGGCAACGGCTGAATTAAAAGCGCGTATTCACAGCCGTATTCGACAAGCACGTAAAGCGCTGTTGCGTGTGGGGAATCTGGCTGACAGTGAAGAGACGCTGGCCGACAATAAAGAGGCACGACGCTTATTAGCACAAGACGACCCTTTTTTAAGTCAACTAATAGCGTCGATGAGTGCAGAACAGATTGCGCTGGGCGTCGAGCATCTTTTATATGCAGAAAAACAAATGGATGAAGCGGCTATTTTTACCATTCATGGTTTTTGTCAACGCATGCTAAGCCAAAATGCATTTGAAAGTAGAATGCTGTTTCAACAGACACTAGAAACAGATGAACAAGTGCCTTTGGCTATGGCGGTGAAAGACGTTTGGCGAGCTAACATTTACCCTATGACGTCGACCATTGCCGCGTTAGTGAAAGCCATTTGGTCAAACCCTGCGGCGTTGCAAAAAGAGTTAAGAGTTTTACAAAGCCAACCTGATATTCTTATTGAAGGTACTTTTGATAGTACGGATGATGGCACGGATGAAGGTACTTCTGACAGCAGTGATGAAGACGTTATAGACGACTCTCTTAAAAATTCAGGGAGAGAGGCGAATGCGAGTGTCGATTCATTTTCTTTTTTAGAGCAGAAAATCAGCGCGGCGGAAAAACACATTATCGCCATAAAATCCATATGGTTAGCTGACGCTCATTCGATTTTAGCGGCCATGAATGAATCGGGGTTGGATGGTCGTTTTTGGGTCGTTAAAAAACAAGAGCAAGTCGCGCACACCATTTTACAGTGGGCGCAAAGTGATGATTTTTCGTTACCTAAAGAGCTAAAAAAGTTTAGTGCGGATGAACAAACGTTAAAGCTAAAGAAGAATGGTCAACGGCCTAATCATGCTTTTTTTGACAAGGTAGCCACTTTATTTACCACTTATCCAACAGCCGAAAAAATTCAACCGGTTTTGTTAGAAAGCTTGTGGCGCCAAGTACAGGATCGGCTACAGAAATGGAAACAACAAACGCAAAAGTTCACCTTTACCGATTTGCTAACAAGCTTAGATCATGCCTTATCGCTGACCAGTGAATATCCACTCGCTGAGCGTATTCAACAGTTATATCCCTTTGCCATGATTGATGAATTTCAAGATACGGATCCAGTGCAATATCGTATCTTCAATCAGATTTATCAAGACGCCAGTTCAGGCAATAAGGCAGATAATCAGCAGTTAGGTTTGGTCATGATTGGTGACCCTAAACAAGCTATTTACGCATTTCGTGGGGCGGATATTTATACTTATCTGGCCGCGAAAGAACAAGTTGATGCCATGTATTCGCTTGGTACCAATTATCGCTCCTCGGCGGCTATGATTCAAAGTGTGAATGGCTTGTTTAGTGGCCAAGATAATCCTTTTAAAGTGTCTGGTATTCCTTTTGTTAGTGTTCAGGATCGCCATACAGAAGGTGTATTTTATCGACAAGGCAAGCAACAAGCGGCATTACAGTTGTTATTGGATGACGATGTTTTTGCAGATGACGCCGTGCTCACACCAGCACAATATCAAATACAAATGGCCGATCAAGCCGGTGAACATATCGCACAATTATTATCGGATGCGGCTGAAGGCGTTGCCATGCTAGCGCAAGAGCCTGTGCAATCAGGTGATATCGCTATACTAGTGTCTGGTTATCGTCAGGCACAATTAATGAAAGCCGCTTTAGGTAAACGCGGTGTGGCCAGTGTTTACCTAAGTGATAGAGGTTCTGTATTTGCCAGTAATGAAGCCAGAGATTTATTGTTGGTATTGAATGCCATTTTAAACCAAGGCAAAGAAATCCCAGTACGATCAGCGTTAGCGACTCACTTACTAGGTTGGAACATTGCGGCGTTAGATGAGTTAAATCAAAATGATATTCTTTACGATGATTGGGTTGGCAAGTTTCGAAACTACTATGTTTTATGGGATGAATATGGCGTTTTACCCATGCTGCGTGCCTTGATACGAGACTTAAATATTGGCCAACAATTATTGGCGAACACTCAAGGAGAAAGGCGCCTTACTGACTTATTACATCTGGGTGAAAAACTACAACAAAAGGCTGCCGAGCTGGAATCGAAAGAAGGGCTGGTACGTTATTTAACCTTGGCAATACAGCAACCTAATGGAGACAGTGACGAGCAAAAAATACGTTTAGAAACCGACGATGATCTAGTGCGAATTATTACCGTACATAAAAGTAAGGGTTTGGAATATCCGATTGTGTATTTGCCTTTTGCCTGCACGCCGTTTCGTAATAAAGATAAGCACGCGCTTTATCATGATGGTAAGCAAAAATTGCATTATGCGCCGACACCAGAAGAGGAGCAAAAGCGGCAACATGAAGCTGAGCTGTATGCTAGTGAAATTAGGTTGGCGTATGTGGCTTTAACGCGAGCAAGGGAAGTGTGTTATATCGGTTGCGCACAAGTGGGAAAAGCGGCAACAAAAAGTAAAGGCGCTGAGTTGAGTCTGCATCTCAGCGGTGTAGGTGCGTTGTTGAGTCGAGGTAAAAAATTAGAACTGGGTGAATTTGAATTGAGTATTAATCAATGGTTAGCAGAATATTCTGCTCCGCTGATGGCATGTGCTTATTTTGATAACAATCAGTCTGCTAGCAAAGTTAACGCCTTACAGGCACAACAAAAAACGTCCTATGCGGCAAAAACCTTTACTGGGCATATAGAGCGAGATTGGTGGGTTGGCAGCTATTCTTCTTTGGTTGTGAATGCTGGGCATGCCGAAGCAATAGAAGCGCGTGATAAACAAGTAGAAACCTCAGAACCCGGCCTTGATGAATTTACTACTGTGGCAGGGAGTGATTTGTCTGTTGCCATGTCTGATAAAGGCATGACTGGTGCGGCTATGTCGGATGTGTTGAATGATGCGCCAAGCCCTTTTACTTTTCCCAAGGGGGCGAAGCCAGGTACTTTTTTACATGATTTACTAGAAGGTAAAGCGCTAAATGGCGTGCTAGAAAATACAACCTTTGCTGATTTGTTAAAAGTTCAATACCAAACAAATATGGCAGAATACATCACTCGACAAGGGTACGAAAAGTGGCAGTCGGTCTTATTCGCATGGCTGGATGACATACTGTCTGCTCGCTTGTTTGATGAGATTTGTTTACGAGATTTAACCGCACAGCAATGCTGTAAAGAAATGGAGTTCTTTCTGCCAGTAGTGGGCTTTAATGCTCGTCAACTGGATCAAATTGCACGACAACATGATGACCTTTCAGCAAAGGCGCCGTTAATTCAAGAGCAGTCACTAAAAGGGATGTTAAAAGGCTTTATTGATCTGTTGTTTGAGCATAAGGGTAAATATTATGTATTGGATTACAAATCGAACCATCTTGGTATGAGCCTTCAGGATTATCATATGAACAACATGTCTACCGCCATGGCCGAACATCGATATGACCTACAATACCAGCTTTACACGCTAGCGCTGCATCGGTTTTTATCTCAGCGTATAGCTGATTATGATTACGACAAACATGTGGGTGGCGTCTGTTATTTGTTTTTACGAGGCTTGTCTGCAATAGAAAAGTCGGCAGTACAAAAATCAGAGTCGCAAAACGAGGATCAAAAAACGGGCGTTTTCAAAACTCGTTTATCGAAAGAGCATGTGCTGGCGTTGGATGACCTGCTTAAAGGTAAAGCGATTCAAGTTGATATGATTAAAGCTGACGTAAAAGGGGATACGACTCAATATGACCTCTTTTGATCTGTTATTAGCACGAGCGCAACAATGGCAGCGTCAGGGTGTGATTCGCGCTATCGATTTGCATTGGATTCATACCTTGGCATTACGCGGCAATGAAACACGAGCCAGCGTGTTGTTTGCCGGTATTCTTGTGAGCCATGCTCTTGGGCAAGGTCACGTTTGTCTGCTGCTACGCGATATATTTAACAAGCCTTTTGCTGATCTATTGCGTTCTGATCTGCTGAGCCTTGGCGTGTTACTCGTTGATACGAGCGCTGGCGATAAATCGCACAAGGATTTATCTCATTGGCACGCATTCTTAGATGAAATTGGCATACATTCATTTGAGCAACTAGTGGCAGATCTTGCGTCCTCTACACTGGTTTGTGATGAGCCGATAGAGAATAATGTCCATAAACAGCCGATGGTATTGATCGATGGACGCCTGTATTTGAGTCGCTATTTTGATTTTGAACAAGGGCTGATTACTTACATAAAACAAGCACAGAAAAAAGAACTTTACGATTACGAGGCTAATTGGTTAGCGCAATTATTCCCTAGTAATAATGTTGTCGATAGCCCTGAGTTAGCTGAAAAACCGGTTAAGGCATCGGTTAAGGGATTGACTGAAGACATCGATTGGCAACGCTTGGCGGTTGCCAATGCCGCGACGCAGTCTTTTTCCATTATTAGCGGTGGGCCGGGCACAGGCAAAACGACGACAGTCACCAAGTTGCTGGCATTATTGCTCATGCAAGCTCAGGCGAAAAATCAAATCATCAGAATTGAATTGGCAGCACCAACAGGCAAAGCGGCCGCTCGTCTTACTGAATCGATTATACAAGCGAAAAATAGTCTGTCCCAAGGGAACCAAATAGAGCGAATCGTTATAGACTTGATACCAGAACAAGCGACGACATTGCATCGACTATTAGGCAGTCGCTTTGGTCGCTCTCAATTTGTACATAACAAGAACAATCCGCTGCATTTAGACGTGTTGCTGGTGGATGAAGCCTCCATGGTAGATCTGCCGATGATGGCAAAATTATTAGACGCCTTGCCTAACTCTGCACGTTTGGTGTTATTAGGTGATAAAGATCAATTAGCGTCGGTAGAGGCAGGTAGCGCCTTAGCCGATTTAACCTACGGCATTGAAACCACACCTTATTCGTCAGCTTGGTTAGAAAAATTAAGTGTAATGAGTAATACTCCACTAGAGTGCTTGTTATTAGAGCAGCAACAAAAATTTTCACAAAACAGCCAGCCTCCCTATCAAGATAATATCATTCGCCAGCATCTATCGTTATTGACGAAAAGTTATCGTTTTAACGATCAAAGTGGCATTGGTCACTTATCGAAAGCGGTTAATACGGGCGATAAAAGACGGACGTTAGAATTATTAAAAAGTGCACCAGCCTCTTTTATTCATGTTGTTAATGGCGATGTTGCCAATAGCAAAATAAATGACATTGCTTGGCAACAAGTAGACACAGAAACGGCCTCGTTAGATGTGTCTGCATTGGCAAAAGGTTATGACAGCTACTGGCAACAAGTGAAGGCGTGTATAGACGGAAACACCTCCATCAAAGCCTTGTTTAGTGCCTTTTCTCAATATCAAATTTTGACTGCAGTGCGCAGTGGTGAATTTGGAGTAGAGCAATTAAATAAGGCATTGGAAGAGGATTTTTATCGTCGAGGTCGTATCACTGAACAACGACATTGGTATCCGGGTAAAGCGATTATGATTACTCGTAATGACTCCTCCTTAGGGTTATTTAATGGGGATATTGGCATTTGTATGCTAGATCCAGACTCCGATAGATTGCGTGTCTGGTTCGAGTTGCCATTTGAGTCCTTGTCTGAATGGTCGTCGGGATCATCAAATGATGGGCTGCAAGGTTATCTACCCAGCCGTTTGAGCGACAATGAATCCGTATTTGTCATGACAGTGCATAAATCGCAAGGATCAGAATTCGATCATGTTGAATTGATCTTGCCACCTTATGACAGCTCAGTATTGACCAAGGAACTGTTTTATACCGGCATAACACGTGCAAAAAAACGCTTTAGATTATGGGCCAGTTTGGAAACCGTAAGAATAACACTAGACAGCAAAGTAAAACGCTATTCGGGCCTTGTTAAACAATTGTGGAGGTGAATGATGTAGTGCTTGTTCCCTCCCCTTATGCCTTTCAAGGGGAGGGCTAGGGTGGGGTTATGTCAGTCTTAGATATTTGGAATCAGGTCAAATATTCTCTAGGTTTCCATATTCTAATTTCTTGCTTTCCCCCACATTTGATGAATAACACATTTTGACAAAACCTTTAAACAGGTGCGATAAACAGGTCTTTAAGGAGGTAAGCTTATGCAAACAAAATTCTCTAAAGACGTTATCACCCTTTCTGATTTAAAGATAAACCCAGGTAAAGTGGTCAATCATACTAGAGAAACACATCGGCCTGTTTTATTAACAAGCAGAGGTAGAGGCGTCGCCGTTGTACAAGGGCTTGATGATTACGAAAGCCTCAATGAAGAACTCGCTTTTGTGAAAGCCGTAACACAAGGTTTAATGGAAATAAAAGAAGGCGATACCACAGATATAAAAGAGGTAAAAAAAAGGCTCTGCATATAATTCGTGACTAGCACATTATGATTATTTCTTTCTCTAACGCTGCCATTCAAGATCTTGAACAGATCAAAGAATACTATACAGAGCAGGGTGTTCCACATATTGGACAGACGTTTATTGCTACGATAATGGAACACATAGAAACCCTCACACAACACCCTGATACTGGTCGTATTGTTCCTGAATTTAATGACGAACTCATCCGCGAACTCATTCATGTACCCTTTCGCGTCGTGTATCTACGAGAACGTCATTCCATTAACGTAATCAGAATATGGCACAGTGAACGAATGTTGGATTTATCGGCCTCATAAATACACCACATTACGCCATTCTCTTCCTTATTTGATTATTTGAAGTCCGTTAAGAAATACCATATCGTTTATCTATCTAATATTTTGGTAACCATTTTTATGACTAAAGCCTTTGCCCCTTCTTGTGATAGAAATCAGCAGCCCATTTTTGAACAACTTTCTGTGCACTTTAAAGAGTGTAAACAGGTGCTTGAGGTAGGTTCTGGAACAGGACAGCATGCGGTATTCTTTGCTGAGCGTTTGCCTCATTTAATCTGGAATACGAGTGATATGTTGGATTACCACAGAAGTATTCAAGCTTGGATGGCGGAAGCGGAATTGAGCAATATTGTTTCACCTATTGAGTTTCATTTTGGTAAAAACGATTGGCCGAGTTTGGATATTGATGCTGTTTTTACAGCGAATACTACGCATATTATGCAATATGAAGACGCTAAGTTGATGATGGAGACGGTCTCTGAGAATCTAAAATCGGATGGTGTGTTTTGCCAATATGGACCAATGAATGTGAATGGTGAATATACCAGTGACGGTAATCGAGAATTCGATCAGCAATTACGACAAAGTGATTGTGGCGGTATTCGCGATGTGGCTGAGCTAATGGAGTGGGCAGCAGGTATGGAATTAGTAGAGCAGATTCCAATGCCAGCGAATAACTTTTTGTTAGTGTGGAAAGTCGTTTAACTAACAATGGCGACAATAGATATTTGGGGTCATATACTGCCTAGATCAAAAACTCTCTATGAGTGATGTTCTAATATTTTTAGATTGTCACGTTCGCATTTTTTGATTTGACCCAAAACCCGCAAACATCACGCTAATCGTATACAGTTTCGTCTATTTTAATTTAGCTTCTTATTTAGAATGAAAAACTCATTATTTTTATAGTGATTTCCCCATTGGTGTTCGCATAATTTATTGTCTTTTATGATAGGGTAGGCGGCATATTTGCCGTGATTGAGTAGAGAAAATGACTAAAGAAATTGTGTTAACAGGAATTACCACCAGTGGTACACCACACTTAGGAAATTATGTTGGGGCAATTCGTCCTGCCATCGAAGCAAGCTTTAAAGAAAACATCGAATCTTACTTTTTTCTAGCGGATTATCACGCCTTAATAAAATGTCAGGATCCAGAACGTGTTAAGCAATCTCGTTTAGAAATTGCCGCTACTTGGCTTGCCTGCGGATTAGATCCAGAAAAAACGACTTTCTACCGTCAATCAGATGTGCCAGAAGTGGCGGAGCTAAATTGGTTACTGACCTGTGTGACAGCGAAAGGGTTAATGAACCGCGGCCATGCTTATAAAGCGTCTGTTGATAGCAATCTCGAAAACGAACAAGACGCAGACTTTGGCGTTAATATGGGATTATTTTGTTATCCAGTATTAATGGCCGCCGATATTCTTGTCTGTAATGCTCATAAAGTACCTGTTGGTCGAGATCAAATTCAACATATCGAAATGGCTCGTGATATTGCTGGACGTTTTAATCATATTTTTGGCGAACATTTTGTATTGCCTGAAGCCGTTGTTGATGCAGAAACAGCATTACTCACAGGGCTAGATGGCCGCAAGATGAGTAAAAGTTACAATAACACTATCCCTTTATTTGAAGGGGAGAAAAAGCTTAAAAAAGCCATCAATAAGATCAATACCAATCTGTTAGAGCCTGGTGAAGCCAAAGACCCAGACGATTCAAATGTGTTTGATATTTACTGTGCTTTTGCAACGGCAGAACAAAAAGCAGAAATGCGTCAAAAGTTTTTAGATGGCATTGCGTGGGGTGAAGCAAAAAAAGAACTATTTACGTTAGTGAATAATGAACTGGCTGAAGCTCGAGAGACGTATATTGAATTAATGGCGAGCCCAAAAAAGATTGAAGAAATTCTTCAGGCCGGCGCCGCTAAAGCTCGTGTTAAAGCTCAATCTGTTGTACATCCTGCTCGTGAAGCAATGGGGTTAGTGACTTTTAGTTAGCGGTTTGTTTTAGTGTTTTTTTAAAGTATGTAATGTTAGGTGTTAATAAATTATTGGAGCAGTAATGATGAAATCCAGTGTCTATGCCATTGTAATGGCGTTTTTTCTGTCGATCAGTTTAGGTGGTTTTAGCGCTGATGTTGAGGCTAAAAGGTTTGGTGGTGGTAAAAGCTTTGGGAAAAGTTTCTCTGTACCAAAGTCATCTACATCACCTACGTCAACGGCTGCTGCAGGTAATAGGAGTGGAGGTTTACTTGGTGGTGGTTTGATGGGCGGCCTTATGGGTGGTTTATTAGCGGGTGGTTTATTTGCAGCTTTGATGGGAGGTGCTTTTGATGGTCTCGCGTTTGGTGATATTTTGTTATTCGCCTTGGTTGGTTTTTTAATCTATAAATTGTTTATTGCACCAAAGCGTCAGCAAGCGATGGCAAATGAAGCTGGCTCTCGTCGTCAAATGCATCGTCGTCAAATGAACGGTGACACTATACATGGTGATAATGTACAAGCAGGGACTGGCTCATTTTTTGATAGACCGAGTATTCAATTACCATCTAATTTTAATCAAGACGCATTCTTAGCGGAAGCTAAAAATCATTATGCCGGGTTACAAAAGGCATGGGACGAAAATAATTTCGATGAAATAGAAGAGTATGTTTCATCAGAACTGCTGGTTTTGTTACAATCTGAACGTGTTAAATTGGGTAGTGATAAGCCTATAACTGACGTTATCTCTTTGTCTGTTGAATTGGTACGTGGTGAACTTCTAGAGTCTATCGCATCCATTACACTGCTGTTCTCTGGTCGCATTAAAGAAGGGGAACAAGTAAGTGACAATGAAGAGTTATGGCATTTAGAAAAAAATATGGAGATGGAAAATACCAATTGGGTTATTGTTGGAATTCAGCAAGATTATTAATTTTTTCCTTAAAATATGAGCGAAGCTGTTATAAATTGACTATTATATAAATCAGTATGACTGCTTATGTTATGAAAACAATTTTAGTGTGGATATTGTTATGTCAGAGATTGCTATAGTAGATAATTCTAGTAAAGGTGTTGCAGAGAGTAAGAAAGGAGAACTGCTTCAGTATCTTACTTTTAAATTAATTGATGAAACGTATGGCATTAATGTCATGCATATTCGCGAAGTATTGCGTTATAGCGAAATCGCGCCTGTTCCGGGTGCACCTTCTTATGTAATGGGGATAGTTAATTTACGTGGTAATGTGGTTACGGTTGTTGATTCGCGGGTACGGTTTGGTTTACCTGAATCAGTAATTTCTGATGATACACGTATTATCATCGTTGAGTATGAAAACGAACAAGTTGGTTTACTGGTTGATGCAGTAAAAGAAGTTTTCTATTTGTATCAAGGTGAAATTGAGTTAACACCGAATGTAGGCAACGCCGAAGCACAAATGTTTATTCAAGGCGTGTATCAAAAAGATGAAGAGCTGGTTATCTTGTTAGAGCTAAATCGCTTTTTTGAAAGCAATGATGCCTTAGGCATAGAAGCAATGTAATATTATTGATTGTGGCATTCTTCTTAGAGTGCCGCCGTTATATTTACTGAATGATCTCGAAATAGCCGTGTAAGCAGGGTATGTAAACCCGATAGCTACACGGTTTTTTTGTGGTTGAAAAACACTTATTCCTGACGCTTATTCCCAGTAGCTTTCTTCTAAACTGTCTTCTCTTTCTGGTAATCCCTTTGATAAACGAGAGGCATTTTGTGCAAGAATTTCATAGCTGACTCGATTGGCGTATTTACAAATTTGAGCGAAAGAAGAATAAGTTAAAAATGGAGCATTATGTTTACTGGAATTGGGTATAGCCGAACGGTGAAAATGATTGGCCGATATGTCATGTAATAAAGCGGACAAAGCGCCATCACCTGCGCCATTCGTATTTTGGATTTTTTCTGGCCCTCCCATATAAGGATCAATGTGAGAAAACACTTTAACTGGATCTGTACAAACATGTTTTTGCATCGGGCGACTAAATTCAAACAAGTTAAAGTCAGTTAATACGCCTGATTTAATAGGGTTATTGGTTTCTCGTGCTAACTCTTTACTGGTATGACCACACAAATATAAGCCATCAGGGCCAGCGGTTAATAAAACCATATCAACATAATCTAATATGAAATCAGCCGCTAATAGTGGATCTTTATGGCCGGTTAATGCCTCTGCTTCCAGTTCGTTCATGGCTAAAACATTGACTGATTTTTTAATAATTGCCAATAATAAAACTTTGTTTTCTTCGACTAAGTGTTGTGTGCCTAATGTTAAAACAACAGGAACATTGTGTTTGTTGGCAGACTCTATGGCTTTCATCATGGCGTTATAAATAGGTTTGTTTTTATGGCGCAGAGGATAAGCGCACGTCACTAAAGCCGCACTATGCGCAATAATGTTATCAGGTACATGTTTGGTGTTTAGTTCATCCATATCGCCCGGAGCGATGGCAAATGTTCTTTCGCCATCAGGTGTAATAAGTGTGATTCCTTGCCCTATATCGCCATTTACGCCTTGTAGATGATTCATATCAACCTTGCTACTGGTGTGGCAAATATAGTGATAAGCAGGTGAGCCAAGTTTGATATTAGATGACATGACACCTAATAATACGGATTTATCATCCGCCAAAACGGAATAGTTGTGTAATGTGTTGCCTATGGTTCCGCCGGCAAAATGGTCAGATATAGACTCTTTCTCAATTAATTCGTTATAGATGTTTGTGGCTGTTTTTTGATCAACAAGATTGGACAGCCCCTTTTGTATGTTATGGCGTGTAAGAAAGTCATGATCAACATTAGCAAGTACATCCACAATGGTCTCATCCAGACCGACAATATAGGTATCCTTATCTGGTTGGACTTCATATGATGGTAGAATAGGTTTAGGTTGCGACACTGGAAAATAGTGTGTGAGCTTTCTACGACCGGGGAATTTCATAGTGTGTTGTCCAAAGGGTTTGGTGTAAGTGATACTGAGTTCTTTATGTCATTTAAAGAGTGTCATTAAAGCATTTTATTAAAAAGGATTTTACTAAAGAATGTGATGACTTGCCCTCAAAAAATCAACTTCAACGAATATAGTTTTGCTTTAGTGGTAATGTAATGAACGATACTCAATTAGAACGTTATAGCCGACAACTACTCTTGCCTAATTTTGATATAGAAGGGCAACAAAAATTACTTACAGCACGTATTATGATTGTTGGATTAGGAGGGCTAGGCAATATAGCCGCCTCTTATTTAGCCGCCGCAGGAGTGGGTCGTTTAGTTTTAATCGATGATGACGAGGTTGAGCTTAGTAATTTACCGAGGCAAGTACTTTATCAAAATGATGATATTGGTACGGCAAAAGTACTTGCGGCCGAAAGACAAATTCATAAGCAAAATCCCGATGTGGACATCCAAGCAATACAGCAGCGTTTGGATGAGAGTACTTTACGACAACAGATACAAAATGTGGATTTGTTAGTCGACTGCACGGATAACTTCCTCATTCGTCAGATTATTAATAAGGTGTGCTTTCAAACCAAAACAGACTTGGTGACGGGCGCGGCTATTCGCTGGCAAGGGCAACTGCAAAGTTTTCTTTTCTCTAACCATTCAAGTTGCTGTTATCAATGTCTTTACCCTTCCTTGAATGACGATCAACTTAGTTGTAATGAATCTGGAATCATTAGTCCTGTGGTGGGTACGATTGGTATACTGCAGGCTTTAGATGCGCTTAAAATCACAAGCGGCTGTGGCTCAATAAAACATGGAAAACTACGTCTATTTGACGGCTTTGAGGGACAGTGGCGAGAGATCAATCTTACACAAGACCCAGATTGTGACGTCTGTGCAAAGTAAATAAATTTACGTGTCTATTGAAATAGAGATAACCAAGCACTATTTCATCAATAGCTAAAATTCAGTAAAAACTTAAATTGAAATTGAGTAAACTACGACAATTAATTATTTATAAATTCTATGCTTTGAAAGGAGCGATTACATGAGCAATGTTAAGCACGCCAAATTAATGATTTTAGGTTCTGGACCTGCAGGCTATACCGCGGCTGTATATGCGGCACGTGCAAACCTTAAACCAGTGATGATTACTGGCATGCAAATGGGCGGTCAATTAACGACCACAACCGATGTTGATAATTGGCCCGGTGATGATCAAGGTGTTCAAGGTCCTGAATTAATGGAACGTATGCGCAAACACGCAGAACGTTTTGAAACAGAAATCATTTTTGATCAGATTGATAAAGTTGATTTAGAAAACCGCCCGTTTACTTTGACAGGTAGCGAAGGTTCTTATACTTGTGATGCTCTTATTATTTGTACCGGTGCCAGTGCTCAATATTTAGGCCTAGAAAGTGAAACAGCTTTTATGGGGCAAGGTGTTTCTGCATGCGCTACGTGTGATGGCTTCTTTTATCGTGGTCAAGATGTGGCGGTTATTGGTGGTGGTAATACAGCGGTTGAAGAAGCTCTGTATCTGGCCAACATCGCTAAAACGGTGACCGTTATTCATCGTCGTGACAAATTCCGCTCAGAGAAAATTCTATCTGATAAACTGCTAGAAAAAGCTAAAAGCGGTAATGTGAAAATCGAATGGCATTCTGAACTTGAAGAAGTATTAGGCAATGATGCGGGTGTAACAGGTATCCGAATTGTTAATAATGAGTCTGGCGAGAAGAAAGACATTGCTCTGGCGGGTGTCTTTATTGCTATTGGTCATAAGCCTAATACAGATATTTTCTCGGGTCAGCTAGATATGAAAGATGGCTATATAAAAGTTAAGTCTGGTAATGAGGGTAATGCGACTCAAACAAGCATAGACGGTGTATTTGCCGCCGGTGATGTGAGCGATCATATCTACCGTCAAGCCATTACCTCTGCTGGCACAGGTTGTATGGCTGCGCTGGATGCAGAGCGTTTTTTAGATCAAGATTAATGTCTATAGGATTAGGTTAATCTAATCGCTAATTAACTTCTTTGATGTAATAAAGAGAAGGCAATAAAAAACCTCGAATAGTGAACGGCTTAACTATCGAGGTTTTTTAGTATTAGGGATCAAAGCCAACGCTTATTTAGCGTTATTATAGGCTTCAACACCTTCAAGGATCACTTTTTTCGCTGTTTCGGTGTTTTCCCAACTCTCAACTTTTACCCACTTATTTTTTTCAAGTGTTTTATAGTTTTCGAAAAAATGTTTAATTTGATCTCGTAGAAGTTGAGGTACGTCTTCTACATCATGTATATCGTTATAAATAGGGGTTAGTTTTTCATGTGGAACGGCAATCAATTTTGCATCAACACCGGCTTCATCAGTCATATTTAACATACCAACAGGGCGACAGCGAATGACAGAACCTGGAACAATTGGATGAGGCGTTATTACTAATACATCAACAGCATCACCATCATCAGCCAAGGTGTTATTAATATAACCATAGTTCGCTGGATAGAACATAGGTGCAGACATGAAACGATCAACCAATAGCGCATCAATATCTTTATCTATTTCGTATTTTACTGGCGAGCTTTGTGCTGAGATTTCGATGGTTACATAAATGTCATTTGGGACATCTTTGCCTGCTGGTATTTTTGAATAACTCATTTTTATGTTTCCAATGTCGATAAATTTGAGACGTATTATAAAAGTTTGATGGTGTAGACGCCAGTTTGAGGTGCACGAGTTTACCTTTAATTAAGGTAATAATTGTTATTTTTTTATCGAAAAGAGAGAGAAATTGTAGAGGATTACACTTAAGTTGTTGCTTTCTTTCTAAATTTAGTTAGTCTTAAGGTTGGTTAAAATCTAGTCGTGGAGACTGTGATGACAAAATCTGAGCTTATTGAGCTCCTAATAGACCAGCAATCGCATTTGCCCATTAAAGATGTTGAAAAGGCGATTAAGTTAGTATTGGAGCATATGTCGTTAGCATTGGCTGATGGCGAACGCATTGAAATTCGTGGTTTTGGAAGTTTTTCCTTACACTACAGAGCGCCAAGAGTGGGACGTAATCCTAAAACAGGGGCATCCGTTAAGTTGTCAGCAAAGTATGTTCCTCATTTTAAACCAGGCAAAGAGTTGAGAGAACTTGTTAATCTTCCTGATGTTGAAGTAAATGAATTAAACTAATTCTGTTTTTAACTCGAAATCCCTTTGAATTCACGTCATAATCAATCAACTTTTACTATGGCGGGCCGTTTTATGCTGAAGTGGTTTTCACGCATTATCTTTGTATTCATTTTATTGTTTTTCTTGATGGTGGGTATCTTCTTTGCGGTACGAAATCCTCAGTTAATAACGCTTGATTTTATTCTTTGGCAATCCCCCGAATTTAGTATCTCACTTTATTTATTGTTGTCTTTTGCCTTTGGTGCATTTGTTGCCATTATTGCTAGTAGCGTGGTGCTCATAAGAGCTGAGACAGACGTCCGTGTTTTACGCAAGCGTTGTACTTTAATACAGAAAGAATTGGACTCATTACGTAAAGCTTCACTTACTCAAAATCTAGAAATAGATAGGGAGTAATAAGTTTGTCCGAAATGTTGTTATTTCTTATCCTGTTTATTGCTCTATTTACAGGGTGGATGATGGGGCGTCGAAAATCATCCAATAAGACTTCTACTAAATCTAATGTTCCAAACGATTATTTTCGTGGATTAAACCATCTTTTAAATGATCAGCATTCAGAAGCTATTGATGCTTTTGTTGATTCCCTTCAAGTTAATTCAGAAACATTTGATATTCATTTAACGCTAGGCAATCTTTTTCGTAAGAAGGGAGAAACAGAGAAAGCGATTAATGTTCATCAAAATTTATTGGCTCGGCCAGAAATTACGCCAAGAGAAACCCGTTTAGTACAACTTGAGCTTGCCAGTGATTTTATGTCAGCAGGTTTGCTAGATAGAGCGGAAAGGTTGTTATTGAATATCGCCTCTAAACAGACTGAATTTCAACCTACTGTCTTAGCTTTATTAGTTGATCTTTATGAATTTGAACAGAGCTGGGATAAAGCGGTTAATGTGGCCAAACAATTACTTGTTATCGAACATAAAAATGTACTCGCTAAGCGATTGGCACATTTTTATTGTGAGATCGCAGATGAGAAGCATAAGAAGAAACTTTTTAAAGAGGCCTTGTTGGATTATCAAAATTCTTTAAGTATTGATAATAATTGCGTAAGAGCGAGCATGGGAGCTGCGGCCGTATTTATTGATCAGAAGCGTTATCGAGATGCGATTAAAGAATTGAAAATGGTTGCGTCTCAAGATCGAGATTTGATTCCGATTACCATAAACCTACTTAAAGATTGTTATGACAAGGTATGGGGAAGTACAGGTTTTGTTAAATTTTTACAGGAGCAAAACAGAGTCGCCTCATCGGCAACCGTGATTTTAGCACTGACAGATAAGCTTGCTAGTAATAATAAAGATTCTGCTGAAATATTTTTAATCGATCAATTACGTGAACATCCGACAGTTAAAGGCTTTCGTGAGTTAGTTAAAATGCAGTTGGTTGAAGCAAAAGGTGAAGGAAGAGAGGATCTTCAAGTATTGTATGAATTACTTGACCAACTGGCGGACAGCAAACACAAATTTTTATGCCGACAGTGTGGCTTTTCTGGTTTTCAATTCCATTGGCAATGCCCTAGCTGCAAAAATTGGGGCACTGTTAAACCTATTCATGGGCTTGAAGGCGAGTAGTGTTTGATAAAAAACGAACAGCATCTTCCTTTCTACTTTTTATATTTACTTTGCTAGCAACCTCATTCAAGAACCTCACTCTATTATCACCTGACTCTCTTTTAAGGAAATTGTAAATGTCTTGTCTTTCTCCCGTTATTGTTGCGCTTGATTATCCTAATATGCCAGACGCTCTTGCCATGGCAAAACGGCTCGACCCAAGTAAATGCCGGCTTAAAGTTGGCAAAGAGTTATTTACAGCAGCAGGGCCGGCTGTTTTAGACTTACTACATAGTTTGGGTTTTGAAGTGTTCCTTGATTTGAAGTTTCATGATATTCCTAATACGGTTGCTAAAGCCGTAGCAACGGCTGCAAAAGCAGGCGTGTGGATGGTAAATATTCACGCTTCAGGTGGTCGGCGAATGATGGAAGCATCAGCCGATATTTTGGCTAACCAAAGTGGAGCGCATAAACCGCTTTTGATTGCAGTCACTGTGCTTACCAGTATGGATCAATCTGATTTAGTTGAAATCGGTATTGATCTCACCCCTGAACAGCATGTACAACGTTTGGCTACCTTGGCAAAATCTTCAGGTATGGACGGCGTTGTGTGTTCTGCTCAAGAGGCGGCAATGTTAAATGAAAGCTTAGGCGAAGAGTTTATCCTTGTCACTCCTGGCATTAGACCAGAGAACACTGCTCAAGGTGATCAAAAACGTATTATGACACCACAAGATGCAATGCAGGCGGGTAGCCACTACCTTGTAATGGGACGTCCGATTACTCAAGCACAAAATCCGATTAGCGTATTGGAAAGCGTTAATAAAACCTTAAAGATTTTCTAGGTTACTGCTCTGAGAATTGCCTAAACTTAAGAGTCTTTGCAAATTAGATAATAGACGTTATATTAGGGAGGTTGGTCGACATGAGGTTTACCGACATTACTTATTAGGTGATAAAACTATCATCTAATCTTAATCAATAGAAAAAGGATGTTTCTATGAATCATACTATTCAATACTCTCTAAAATCGTTCAAAGATGTACTCTTCAGTATTATTTTTGTGATTTTGTTTTTTTCTTATGCGGCTATTGCAAACTCGGCTTCACCTTTAAATATTAACTCGGCTACCGCTGAGCAATTATCGGCTGTCATGAATGGTGTTGGCGTTAAAAAGGCGCAAGCTATTATTGAATATCGAAATAAGAATGGAGATTTTTCTAAGCTAGATGATCTGGTTTTTGTAAAAGGAATTGGGCCATCTGTTCTAGAAAAAAATAGAGAGATGCTTTCTATAGGGCAAGGCGAACCTTATGAGGCAGAAATAATTGAAGACGTTATTTTGTGATGACGGTTTTATAACGTTATTCAATAAAGCGGTTTGATAAAATAGCGTAAAGACAAGCCCAAGTATGTATTACATGCTTGGGCTTTTTATTATTTATTGTGTTTGGTTGCAATAATGGCTTGCATTGCTTGGTGTTGGCTGAGAAATACATCACCTGTCAAATTTTCAAAAAAACCTGATTTCTTAAGATTATCCATGACTGGGCCTTTTACTTCAGAAAAATGCAATTTTACGCCGATAGATTTTAAACTCTCAGTAATGGTTTCTAAACTTTCCAAAGCACTAACATCAACCATATTGACGGCAGTAAACATCAAGATAACGTCTTTAACTTCTTTACGCTCTGACATGAGTTGAGACACCTTTTCTTCCAGAGTTCGGCAATTAGCAAAGAAGAGGTTTTCATCAATTCTGAGAGTCAGTACTTCGGGTAATATCTCGACCTCATAACGTTCTATATTTCGATAATGTTCTGTGCCGGGGATTTGACCGACAATGGCAATATGAGGGCGACTGGTATGCCATAAAAACAGCAAAAGAGAGATGCTGACGCCAACAATAATGCCTGTTTCGACACCAAAAATAAGTACGGTGATAATAGTACTTATCATAGCAACACCTTCTTTTTTTGAATAACGCCATACAGAAAAAATGGTCTTGGTATCAATTAAAGATGTAACCGCAATGATGATGGTGGCTGCCAGTACGGCATTAGGCATAAAGTAAAAAAGGTCTGTTAAACAGTATAAACTAATTAACACCATTAACGCCGATAATATTCCAGCTACTTGTGTTTTTGCGCCTGCTTCAAAATTAATCGCAGATCGTGAAAAACTACCTGTCACTGCAAATCCACCACTAAAACTTGAGACTAAGTTAGCACTTCCTAAACCAATTAATTCGTTATCGGTATTGATCTTTTGACGTTCTCTAGTGGCAAACGATTGACCAATTGAAACGGATTCAATAAAGCCAACGAGACTTAATATAATGGCCGCCGGCAATAAGTTTTGCACCAATTCAAATGACCATTCAGGTAATGCGAGGTTGGGGAAACCACTGGGTATATTTCCAACAACCAATACACCTTTGTCCGTCAAAGCCAGCACAACCACAGCAAAAGTAGAGAGGATAATAACAAAGACAGGACCGGCTTTAGAGATTAAATCGGCAATGTAAGGTGACATTCCTATTTTGACTAAAGTGTTTTTGAAATATTTCTTCAGCCAAAATAAAGCCAATAATGAGCCAAATCCAATGGTGACACTGTATGGATTTATACCATCGATGTGTGCATATAAGCTGATAATGATTTCAAACAATGAATTGCCAGAGGCTGCAATACCGAAAAAGTGTTTTACCTGGCTCATGGCAATAATGAGTGCTGAGCCGGTAACAAAACCAGAGATGACCGGATGGCTGAGCAGATTTGCAAGGAAGCCTAAACGTAATACGCCCAGTAATATTAAAAATATGCCTGAAAGAAAAGCCAATAAAATAGCGATACCATTGTATTCTGGCGTGCCTACAGCAGCGAATTGACTGCTAAAGGAAGCTGTCATTATGGCTAAGAGTGCAGCGGGAGCAACAGACAAAGCTCGACTAGAGCCAAATATGGCATAAGCGACGATAGGTAAAATACTGGCATAAAGTCCCATTTCTGGAGGTAAACCGGCTAATAAAGCATACGCTAATCCTTGTGGAATCATCATGATGCTAACCACTAAACCTGCAACAAGATCCGAGTTAAAATCTTTCCGGTTATACACTTTTAGCCATTGTATCGCAGGGATCCATCGCTCGAATGGGGTCATTGTCTGTCCTATTTTGTTATCGATTGAAATTGAGTTTACTGTGTGTGATAAACTCAAATTATAATAATAAGCTTATTCCTTTATGATATATGCAAAATGTCATTTTGAAAATAAATTGATGAATAAGAAATAGAAACTTTTTTGAGCCTGCATGTGTAACTATTTATGTATTCAAATGGGGTAAAGGAAAGCGCTTTTTGTTAGACTGACCAGATCATTGTGTATACATATGTCGTTAGTGTAATCCTTCATAATCGATAACCTCATTATAGGAAGAAATAGTGTCTGAAGAGTTTAAAGTGGTTTCACCTTTTGAACCGGATGGCGATCAACCTAAAGCGATAAAGCAACTTGCTGAAGGAATTGATGCCGGCCTTGCTCACCAAACCTTATTAGGAGTAACAGGCTCAGGTAAAACGTTTACAATGGCGAATGTTATTGCTCATGCTAAACGGCCAACAATTATTATGGCACACAACAAAACGTTGGCGGCGCAACTTTATGGTGAATTTAAAGAGTTTTTCCCTAACAACGCTGTTGAATATTTTGTGTCCTATTATGACTACTATCAGCCTGAAGCCTATGTAGCCGCTTCTGATACCTTTATCGAAAAAGACTCTTCCGTTAACGAACATATTGAACAGATGCGTTTATCGGCAACAAAAGCGTTGTTGGAGCGAGAAGACGTCATTATCGTTGCCACCGTCTCGGCCATTTATGGTTTAGGGGATCCAGAATCTTACCTAAAAATGATGTTACATATGGACCGTGGCGACCATATTGATCAGCGTGATATTTTACGTCGATTAGCCGAACTTCAATATTCACGTAATGATGTTGTCTTCGAACGTGGTAATTTTCGTGTTCGAGGTGATGTAATTGAAGTTTTTCCAGCCGATTCTGAAGACACCGCCATTCGCATTGAATTGTTTGACGATGAAGTTGAAAACCTTGCCTATTTTGATCCATTGACAAACAAAACGATTCGTAAAGTTCCGCGAGTGACTATCTACCCTAAAACCCATTACGTTACTCCTCGTGAAACGGTAATGAGTGCTATTGAGCGAATAAAAGTAGAATTAGACCAACGGCTACAACAACTCAAATCATTAGATAAGCTGGTAGAACTACAAAGATTAGAACAACGTACCCGTTATGATTTAGAAATGATGCAAGAGCTTGGTTATTGCTCAGGAATAGAAAACTACTCGCGTTATTTATCTGGTCGGCCAGAAGGGTCACCACCGCCGACTTTATTTGATTATTTACCCGCGAATGCTTTACTTATTATCGATGAATCTCATGCAACCGTACCTCAAATCGGAGCTATGTATAAAGGCGATCGATCACGTAAAGAAAACCTCGTCGAGTATGGCTTTCGTTTACCTTCCGCTTTAGACAATAGACCGATGAAGTTCGAAGAATGGGAGCAGATTAAACCACAAACCATCTTTGTTTCTGCGACACCGGGCAAATATGAGGCCGAGCATCAAGATTGTGTAGTGGAGCAAATAGTACGACCAACCGGCTTAATTGATCCACCGATTGAAATTCGCCCCGTAGCTACCCAAGTAGACGACTTATTATCAGAGATTAACAAGCGCTTACCTTATGGCGAGCGTGTTTTGGTAACAACATTAACGAAACGTATGGCAGAAGACCTAACGAGCTATCTACATGACCATGGAATTCGTGTCCGGTATTTGCACTCTGATATTGATACAGTAGAGCGAGTTGAAATTATACGAGACTTGCGGCTTGGCGAATTTGATGTGCTAGTGGGCATCAATTTATTGCGTGAAGGTCTAGATATTCCTGAAGTGAGTTTAGTGGCTATACTTGATGCAGATAAAGAAGGCTTTCTGCGCTCAGAACGCTCGTTGATACAAACTATTGGTCGAGCGGCACGTAATATTAATGGTCGTGCTATTTTGTACGCCGATCGTATTACAGGCTCGATTGAACGAGCCATCAGTGAAACAGATCGTCGTCGAGAAAAACAAGTCGCTCATAATGAGAAGCACGGTATTACGCCAAAAGGTGTTACTAAGTCGGTAGAAGACATTATGGAAGGCGCCTACAACCCCGGTGCGGGTAAAGGGCGCAATCCTAAAATTAAAAAAGTAGCCGAAACCTCTGTTGATTATAAAGTGGAAACCATGGACGATGTGGCCGACGTGCGTAAAGCCATGATTAAACTACAAAAAGAAATGATGACGGCGTCTGAGAACTTAAAATTTGAACTGGCTGCCGGTTATCGAGATCAAATTCGTGGCTTACAAAAGAAATTAAAAGAAGTAGGTGAAGGGTGATTTTTTTGCAATATGCACTCTATAGATAAAGTGAGATACACATGGCTGATGATACAAAAGTTCGTTTAACAACGCGTAATGTTGCTATGCCAGCGGATACTAATCCAGCTGGAGATATTTTTGGTGGTTGGGTTATGTCACAAATGGATATTGCAGCGGGTATTTGTGCCGGGCAAAGAGCACAAACGAGAGTCGTTACCGTTGAAATTGACCGAATGAGTTTTCTGAGTCCTGTAAAAGTAGGCGACATACTCGGTGTTTATACCTGTGTACAAGAAGTAGGTAATACCTCTATGAAAATTCATGTAGAAGCATGGGTTCGTCGAAACCGTATCGGCAATAGAGAAAAAGTGACAGAAGGCACGTTTAAATTTGTTGCCTTAGATGAACTGGGTAAACCAACGCCAGTGCCTAAAGAGTCAGATTTACCTGCTTACGTACATGAATGGACTGGTGAGTAATAGTTAGTAAAAAACAAACGACATACTTGCCAAGTTGCTGTGCATGGGTATAATCAGCCCACAAAGTTTATAGGACTATAGCTCAGTTGGTTAGAGCGCATCCTTGACATGGATGAGGTCGGCAGTTCGAATCTGCCTAGCCCTACCATTACTCTTCTTTCTTCTTAGAAGAGTCACATACTTTTCGACTCAAGTTGCTTTCAGATATGTTTAGAATCTGTGCAACTTCTTTTTGAGTGTTGAAATAAAAATTTGCGTTTTTAATAGCAAGTAATTCTATTTCTTTCAATACTTCTTTGAGGTCGACTTTCTCTCCGACTAAAGGTAACGAAAGTTTTTTTAGTATTTTTTTCAATTCAAAATAATATTTCCACTCTCGAGAATAGGGTACACGTCTCATCATATGAAATAACCTATGTTTATCATTGAGTGATATAAACATAAATAGCATAAAGCACGTTGCAAGAGAAAGAAAACCTGCCATGTTAACTTTATACCCGAGAGACATCATTAACATAAGCACAAAAATAATTGTAATACCTGGAACGAAAGCTAGTAGCGCAATGAAACATTTTATTTTTAGTTCATAATCGTTTTTGATTAACGCTTTTCTTGTTAGTAGCACAATTGCAAAAATCAAAAACAAAACAACATAAAGTTGGAAGCTAAAATAGAAATTCCCTTCGATACGAGTGAGCGAACCGTTCGGTAGAATAGTAAAGTCGGCGACTATATAGTTAGTTAAGAAAATAGTAGCGACAAAGATGCATGTCGCTACTAAGAAAAAGTCGTTTTTAATGAAGTGACAACTTTTTGATATGTCTGAGCAAAGCCTTACAAGATAAAAAACTGTTAACGTTGATGCACAGTAGTATAGCTTTAATACCGCAAGGTCTTCGCCAGGCCTGATAATAACAAGTAGTTCGCAAATATTCAGGAAGAACGTAGCAAGCAAAAACACGAAAAATGTCTTGTTCTTATGCACATCAGAACAAAAGAACAAAAAACACTTAAGCAATAAGGCTAATGCTGACGGTAATTCCCATATCATTTTTGCGTCCCTGTTTAATTACTTTATTAAAACACCAAACCACTTTGACTAATTGACAAGCCAGAACCAGTGCCAGCAATAAGAATTTTATCGTTAGCTTTAGGTCTTGCATTATATAAGTTAAAAGGAATAGTTGCAGTTGTGATATTGCCTAATTTTTTGTAGGAAATTGGCGCAATATCTAATGGTACTTTAGCCATTTTAGCCATTCTTTGGTGCGGCCTTTTACCCACCTGATGGCAGATCATATGCTTAACATCTTCGTGACTCCAGTTTAGTACCTTATACGTTCTTTCTATTAAGTCAGCATGTAGCTTGACAATCATGTAGCTAATTTCTTTCATAAGCATTTGCCCTTCATAACTCCCATCTTTCGTTGCGTTTATTTTGCATAAGTCAGTATGTTTAGCGTCTGAATGAAAATTAAAATACTGAAAGCCTCGATTAGATTTGTTTTTTGGTGTTAAAACCATCGCTGCACCAGCATCTCCCAGAGTAAATATCCCCATTTCTTTTTTAAGCAGTTCTCTGCCTTCTTTGAGTTTTTCGACATAGTGCATTGTGATGTCTGTAGATACTTCGCCGGTTACCACTAACACATGACTTGTATTACTTGCCTGCATCAAGTTATCAGCAATAAGAATGCCATTCATGAAGCCATGACAGGCGTTAGTCACATCAAAGCAGATGGCGTTTACACAACCTAATTCATGCTGCACTTTATGAGCAATAGATGGCTCGATCCATTCCCTGCTAATGCCGCAAAAAATCACAACGTCAATTTCAGTAGCGTTTACTCCACTTTCTTTTAATGCAATTTCAGCCGATTTTATTGCCATAATACTAGGTAGCTCTTCCGCATTAGCGACACGTCTCTCGTCAATTCCGCAAATATCATTTAACCAAGTCTCAGATAGACCGTAATTTTCTTCTGATTTGATTTCTTGCATTAACTCTTGTGAGGTGACAATTTGCGATGGCAAATATGTTCCTATTCCAGCGATTTGACAGTTTCCTTTAATTAACATTTTTTGCTCCTAACAAATGTGCGAAATTGCACATTTGTTAGGAGAACACTCAAAAGTCGATTGAAGAATACGTTAGGAAAATTTATTTTTATATAAAACCGCGTTAACTTAGAAGTGAGGTTAGAATAATTCATTTTTTTTTTTGCATATTTGATATCAAGTAACTAACGAAGGAAACTGTGAATAAGTCTCACTCATGAGACAATTCATTTTTAACTTTCAAGTATTCCCATGTCTCATCAACTTACCCTTGCCGACAGCGAATTCAACAATAAACGTCGTAAAACACGCAAACAAATTTTC